>Ga0222427_100071_pt1 | contig 271335 bp, 223 predicted proteins | sample 2B20Ametagenome_FD_182890 | JGI IMG/M metagenome (GOLD analysis project Ga0222427, IMG submission 182890) | Enriched microbial communities from leaf-cutter ant dump, University of Wisconsin, Madison, United States - 2B20A (version 2) | ecosystem: Environmental > Terrestrial > Nest > Insects... | reverse complement strand
AGTTCATCTAAATCTTATAAAGGGGTCAACATCTGCCGGAATGGCATGCGATAACTCAATGGAATTGCGCATATACTCCAGTGCAACGTACCGGAATCATGGGGTCAATTTACTCCGGAATATGCAACTCTGACACAGCTTATCGTTACTATATCTTTTAGGGAAAATATTTTTAAATGATTGGTAAAAATACCTAGTTACAATTTTTGGCGAATTCTGCCAATACTTTAGTTTTTGAAACGAGTTTAACGTCTTGTTTATCAGCTTTGTCAAATTCAGATTCATCAATAATATCTATACATTTTTTAAAGGCATTCAAAGTTTTGTCATCTTCTTTTAAAATTCCTAAAAGATTTTCACAATATCTTTCCATTTTATTAGCGTTAAACCTTGGCATCTCTTCAGCAGAATTTAATAACCTAAATAACATCAACATGTGAAACTTTACTTTTTTATACGACGAGTCTATTAAATTTCTTTTAAAAAGATTGTCAAGTCTATAATATGCATATGCACTGGTATAATATGGAGCATATATATGTTCATCATCAAAGATTTGCATTTTACCTTCGTTAAGTCGCCTTACTATTAAACCGAAAAAACTAGTTACGTTATGCGGTTCATCTAAGAACATACTAACAAATGATTTAATTTGATAGGGTACTGTGATTATTCTTGATTTTAGAACGCTGCTATCGGTGTTATACTGTTTTGCACGCCTTTCGTAATATAGTCTGCCTTCACCATCGAATGAATTGTAGTATTGCTCCAAATTTCTTTGAAATTGAGTTAACGAGGCAAGCTGTTCTTTTTTAATTGGTGTTTGATTGTTGGTCGCTAAAGTAATTCTTGTTTTAATTTCATCATCGGTTGTTGCTATTAATTTAATTGGAACATTTACTTTGTTAACATTCTCGCCATCCTTGCAGTTATATAAAACATTACTAGTTTGGCATCCATTTACAATTTGATAATCAGTTATTGTAAATTGATTACCAGTAGGAGAGATATTGCTAGCAACTATAGTTACTCCATTATTTAGCACACTGAATATTTCGGAGTCTGGATTTTGTAAAGTTAATGCAATTCCTCCATTGACATCATTATTTTCACCTTGAAAGTCCCTTACATTATCTTCAAATACATTTAGTAAGTTTTGTTCATCATCAGAAACAATTTTCAAAAACTCGGAATATGGTAACAAGCCTATATATGCTTGAGAGATTCCATTGATCTCTGGCATAGTGATTCTATTATTAAAATTGATGGTTGTACTAATAGACTCTTTAGTTTTTCGATAAGCATTGGAAATTTCTTTCGCTCCAAATGGATTAAAAAAGATTTTATTAAACAAATTTGTATGTTCGAGATCCTCTGTTCCACTAGTAATTGCAGCTAAAAGATTCTGGTCGCTCGTCCATTTACCTGTTGTGATAAAGTATAATTTTAAATTTGGATTTCTTTTGAATTTCGGAGCGTTATCAAAAATATGGTTTATTATATCAGCATAACGTTGTAGACCTTCATTTCTCACTAATCTGGGCTGATCAGAGAAAAGATCTTTAACGCCAAATAAAAACGTATTGATTTCAGCAGAAGAAAAGTTTGAAGATGTTTTCGCTTGTGTGATTATAAAGTCAACATCGAGAAAGTTATTTTTCTCAATTAAGTCATTGGTTTCTTCGATCGACTCAATTAACTGTCCGTTTACTATTATTGCAATTCCATCGATTCCGGTATCGTTACCATTGCCAATAGTAACAAGTTCAAGATCGAAAGTTTTATTATATTCATTTGAAATTATTGAATAATTTACAAGTTTTTCGAAATCTTTTGAATCTCCTTCTGATGGTATTTCTTGTGTTGCTAATAATTCTTTAATTAGGCTAGCGGTTATTTTATCCATTTGTCACAAAATTTTAAAATATGGCGCCCCATGTTGGGGATTTATTATTTAGGTAAATATAAAATTAAAATTTTAGATATATACAATTTTAAGGTTTTAATTCGAAAGACGTCATTTATTTCTTTATTATGCTTTTTTTACACTAAAAATTGAAACGTAAAGGACAGCGATAACTCAAGACGTAATTACAAATACTAAACTCACGGTTTTTGAAATTGATAGTCTAAAAATCACAGCAATCAATAGAGTACAAGCCCACAGCTTAAAAGTAAATGACCAATTCATTTTGCCTATTTAACTCTTCTTCGTCAAAAGTGGCAACATATTCGTTCCTGTCTTTTCTAGTTCCTCATCTATACGTGCAAAATCTTCTATTAATCTTGTGCAATGGAAATATTAGGAGTAGCGAGAGTTCTTTTTTAATGCCTCTACACAAAAGGAGATCAACACTATCTCTTTGTCTTCAACCTTCTGAATTACAGAATCCTTCATTCTAACTTTATAGGAAATGACGATTGTTCCTCTTGTTAAATATTTCAAATAGCGTTTTCGGGAAGTGATACCCTCTTCCAGTATTATTTTTCCATTGGAAAACGTTTTTTGGGTGATGATAATGTAATTCATCAAACAAATAAATTAGTGCATTATATTCATTAATAATCATCGCTTAAGAAGCAGGTGGATCGGGAAAATTGTCGTGGCTAGGTTTAACAGCTTTTGCAATATCCTTTAAAATTTCATTTTGCTCGCGCAATGCTGCGGTGTGATCTCGTTTGACGATTAGGTATCTGTCAAGGAGACTTGAAAGAACCAGGTACAGTCCGTAAAGACATATGGCTATAAATCCTCCATAAATGAGGTACATTAATAATCCAAATGAGAACATAATTTTGAGATTAATTGTTAATGTTATCTTTTATATAATACTATGCTATATCCGTCAATCTACTTATCTTTCCACCCTCCGAAAACTCAAAAATCGACTTCCCCTTCAAGTTTATTTCATCGCCTTTTTTCAATCCATTCGGAAAATCCATCGCCGCGATCGCTCTGTAATTGATTGTAATTTCAGCTGAACTAGAGTTATGTGTTATTGATTCGATAGATTGTTGTCTTTCACTGAAATAAGAGAGAGCTTCAATGGCTTGTTTCTTAAACTCTTCAATACCCTTCAATTCCAGAGTGTTTTGGCCATTCATGACATTAAGGAAAACTATTCCATCATCAAGATGTGCTATCATGTCTTCTACATCCATCTGATTATATGCCTCAACATACTTGAAAACCTTGTTCGTCCTGTCATTTAAGATATTTGGTTGCATAAGTGCTATTCCTTCCAGCATACTTATAGTTATTGAGATTTTATTATTGTTAGGTCACCATCATCAAATCCTACTGCTATTCCCTTTGCTTGGGCAAAAATTGAAGTTTTGAACTCCTCGGAGGCAATATAGGTTTGAACTAGGTCTTCAGAATATTTTAAAATATCCTCCCAGTCTTTATCTTTCAAAAACTCAGTACCGAATGAAAAATATTTCTGTTTAGGCTCAAAGTCCATATTTGCAGCCCAATCGTCATCATCTTTATCGAAAATTTTTGACCCATTGAGATACATTGTGAAACCTTCTTCTGATTCGAAAAGCCCAAAATTGAAAGCAACTATCGAATTATCAATTTTTTCAGTTTTGTTGATATTATTCAGCCATTCGTGAAATCTCTGATAAATTGGTTTAACTGTTTGCATATTTTACAATATTTAAGTCCAAAGCGAGTATTAGCTCATCTTTTTGCCATCCAGGATTACGCTTTTTTTCCATTGTATTAACTTATTACTATAATCATTCATTACGCTCTTTCGGCTAAATGAAAACTATTTATCAATATATGTATTCACTTATAATCTCGCCTTAAGCAGTAGGAGGAGGATAATTCTCGTCGCTAGGTTTAACAGATTTCACAATATCTCTTAAAATATCATTTTGCTCACGCAACGCTGCGGTGTGATCGCGTTTCGCCACGAGATATCTGTCAAGGAGACTTGAAAGAACCAGGTACAGTCCGTAAAGACAGATTGCAATAAATCCTCCGTATATGAGGTACATTAAAAGTCCGAATGAGAACATAATATTGAGTTTAATGGTTAATGTACTGTTTGTTTTCTTTTATATAATTTTAGCCTATATCTGTCAACCTAACTATCTTCCCATTGGTAGAAAACTCAAAAATTGACTTCCCTTGTATGTTTATTTCATCGCCTTTTTTCAAGCGACTCGAAAAATCCATTGCTGCAACAGCTTTGTAGTTAATTGTAATTTTGGTACAACTAGAGTTATGAGTTAATGATGCTATAGATTGTTGTCTTTCACTAAAGTAGGATAGGGCTTCGACAGCCTGTCTTTTGAACTCCTCGATTCCTTGCAATTCCATCGTTTTCTCACCGTTCATGACATTTAAGAAGAGGATTTCATCAGCAAAATCAGTTATCATACTTTCCACATTCATCTCGTTATAGGCTTTCACATACTTGAAAATCTTTTCCGTTCTGTTACTTAAGATGGATGGCTCAGTAAGCGCTTGCATATTTTCTTCCATAATCGAATTTTAAAATCTATCTTCTTTCAGATCCTTTCTCCTTCAACTATTGATTAAATCCTTGAATTGATGTCAATTACACCATAATACTTCTTTAGAGTTATTAAGAGATCCAGCCCCAGGCTATCCACGAAGTTTACAACTTCTTCAATTGGGGCTTTCTTCTTTTTGTCATTCATATACTTAGAAATTTTCCCCGTGGGTATTTCCGCTACTGTTTCTACATCTTTTCTCTGGAAAGTATAGTTCCCGAAAAGCCGAGCCGCAGGAGAAAGGCCATTTAGTTTATTAATTAAAAGATCTTTTGCTTTTCGTGGATATATTCGATCTATTGTTGAGTTGAATTTATCTTCGGAAATATTGGAGAGATAATTGGCAACATATATTATAGGATACACTTCATCTGCATAATGTATTGCCGAGTCTTCATGACTCAAGGCATTAATTCTATCGGTGGTAATCCCAGTGATGTTTGATAATTTTGATTTATTTATTTTGAGCTCATCTAAATACGCTCCTAATTGAGTGTTCATAATTATTGTATTTTTATACGAGAATTGGTTTTTATATTTCCATTTCTCGTATATATTTTTTATATTTGTAATGTTAATTATAGCGACATAATTGAGAGGCAATTGAGCTTCTCTTACGATTGTCACTCATGAACGAAACCGTCAAATTCCACATGAGTAGATCGTGAGCTCGCTTTCTATTGGATTTTATTATCTTTGTGATATTTTAGTTCAATAGAGCGATGCTCATGTAAGTCTTCTGTGGACCCATAATCTCGGTTATGGCGGCTCTTGACGGTGCCAGTTCAGAAGCTTTGGGTATCGCTCTATTGGTTTTAATCCCAATTTCACTTACCCAACTTGTCCGAGTGCGATCGTTTTATACAACCAAATGGATTATGATAAAACGATTCAAAGACCACCAAAAACACCAGGCTTACCTCAAGGAGGTTAGCATTCGGTTTTCCTATTCAATTCTAATAAGTAAGATTATTCCAGGGCCAGAATAATCGGTTAAAAATATAAAACCAAAATAGGGGATAGCGGCATCCGCATAATAGTTTGTGCCGAATAGGTATTCACTAGAAAGGCCCTTAGACTAGGTTTTCCCGATCTGTATTCGATACACTACACCCTTAATTTTGTGTAATTAATAAATTGCTCTTACGAGACTTCTAACACCTTAAAAGTAGCATTTTATTTTTAAACAACAAAATTAAAAACTATAATTTTGTATTGGTATTCTATACTAATAAGGTCGGGTTTTTTATTTCTTTCCGAGAGGAAGTGCCATAATGACCCCTATAGATGACTTGTAACCAATTTTTGGGCACTTTTCGGATTTGTTAATTTTTATTTGTTGTATCAGCAGTATTTAAAAAATACTGCAAATGACAACCCTTTTTAAACTCGACAAAATCGAAAATGGGGAAGCTATGCTCTTTTCACTAGATAGAGCGGGGCTCAAGTCATCTTTATTGAACCTTAAAATGAATCAAAAATATTCAAATGTTCTAGCGCTAGAACTAGCCATATACCAAGTACACGATCAAGATTATGATCCCACAGATAAGATCACTAATTTTTGGAAAAAGTATGATATCCGTACCATCCAGAATACCATTTCTTTACTACTTAAGAAGTCAGCAGACCGCTGGCCTAATGAAAATGTATTAGAACTCTGCCATAAGCAAGTGTTCGGATTTGACCTATTGTCTGTACTGATTGCTTATTTCCACGTGCATAAAGACTATGTGGACATGAGCAAATTAGATTTTTCGGACGCTGAAACAACAGGTTTTAGCCTGGATGAGCTGGAGATCACCAAGCGTATCCATGAGTTTTTTGGACGAATAATAGACTAACCTTAACAATAAGCAGATGACAAACAGATCAAATCTGATGTCTGCCTTATTGGATAAGGTAGCACATCTGGCGCCTATAAATGGCGCTGGAAAAAATAATTTAAAAAAAGTTCTATTCGAATGGGATAAAAAGTACCCCTTCGATTGTATAGTATATAGCTTGAGGTGGATCATGTCGGCATGTACCCCTGTGCCGATGCCAAAGAGCGTAAATGGAATGTTTCATATAAGGGCAATTCTAATCCTGTCCCTTATAGTTTCTATGTTTAGTTTATCGGCTCAGACGCCCCGCAAGGACAGCGGGGCGGATGGGTTGTTATCAATCAGCGGTATTGTCGTATCGTCTGTCGATGGTAAACCTATCCAAGGAGTTTCCATCCGTGTCGAAGGTGAAAAGGGGAGAGCCTCTTCTAATAAGGATGGTTCCTTTTCACTGCCAGTCGCCAATCCTAAAGGTCTAGTTTCATTCTCCCATGTGGGATTCAAGCGTTTAGAAACTTCATATACTATAGGGGTATCAATAAATGTAAAATTGATACCGCTGGAGAATCAATTGGAAGAGGTGGAGGTGGTGAGCACGGGTTACCAAAAGATTCCGAAGGAGCGGGCGACAGGAAGCTTTGTGCAGGTGGATAATAAAACCCTACAACGGAATCCCTCTACAAATATTTTATCTAGATTAGATGGAGTTACAAATGGGTTGTTAATCGACAAAAATGCAGGGAACACCGATGGACTTAGCATAAGAGGACGCAGTACACTGTTCGCGAATACACGCCCATTGATTGTCGTCGATAATTTTCCTTTCGAAGGTGATCTGGATAATATTAATCCCAATGATATAGAAAGTGTAACCGTTCTTAAAGATGCAACTGCAGCATCAATATGGGGTGTTCGCTCCGGAAATGGTGTGATAGTCATCACGACGAAAAAAGGTAAAACAAAGACGACAGTTGATTTTACTTCAAATTTCCTGATCGCCAAAAAGCCTAATTTGTTTTACCAAAAACAGCTTAGTTCGAGCGAATTTATTGATTCGGAAATAATGTTGTTTGAACGAGGTTATTACGATAAGGATATCAATACAATCTATAAAAATATATCACCCGTAGTCAGCCTTCTTGAAAAGGCGAGGTCCGGAGATTTAAATAGGGAAGATGCTGCCGCTAAGATTGATGCGTATAGAAATAACGATGTACGTGATGATTTGACAAAATATTTCTATCGCAACAAGATTCAGAGTCAGCAGCAGATAAGCCTTGCTGCTGGTTCGGATCGGGTAAAGAGCCTAATCTCTTTAGCTTATGATCGTTCCTTAAGTGAAAGTGTGACAGCTGACAATACGCGTCTTAACATCCGTAATAATAATCAATGGAATCTGATAAAGAATTATCTACAGATCACTACCGACCTGTGGTATGTGAAGAATAGCAATACCGAACGTAATGCGTATGGTTATAATCCTCTATATCCCTACGAAAGACTGTCAGATAATGGACTTGCTTTGGAAGCATCAACACTGAGTACATTAAGAAGGTCTTACACAGATACTGTCGGTAACGGCTATTTATTGGATTGGAAGTATCGCCCCTTAGAGGAAATGCAAAAAGGATTGACAACATATCGTGGTGTAGACCAGCAGCTTCGTTTTCAATTGGGAGTCAACTCTAAAATATATCGTTCGTTTAAAATTGCTGCTGATTATCTGATGAGTAACAACTGGATAGAAAATAGCACCTTATACGATCAACAGTCTTTCTATACGCGCAATCTGATCAATCAATTCTCTCAGGTTGACCCTGTTAATAACATCGTGGTACGACCAATTGCTTTGGGTGATATCCTCAATACGAGCAAGACAAAAATGGAATCACAATATGGTCGCTTACAGCTTGACTGGAATGAACGTATCGGCAAATTCCATGCGATTAGCGGTCTTATGGGCATGGAATGGCGTCAGGATAAAAGTCTCTTTGATAGCCCCGGATACTTATATGGCTACAACCGAAAACTAGAAAATTATTCCGAAGTTGATATTTTCAATTCCTTTCCACTTTATCACAATGGTGGGTATTCCATGATCAGCAAAGGGGGAAGTCGCATTCGGCAGCTGGACAATAACCGCTCTTGGTATGGCTTGTTTTCCTATTCCTATAGAGATAACCTTACAGTCACTGGTAGTATCCGAAAGGATGAATCCAATATTTTCGGCGTCTCAGCAAATCAGAGGGGCGTCCCGTTATGGTCCGTGGGTGCCTCTTATGGATTTCAAGACCTGCTTAAAAGTAGTGAACTGGATTATCTAAAACTACGAACGACCTATGGCTACAATGGTAATGTAGATAAGCGTACCACGGCTTATCTCACTTCACAACTTTACAGAAATACAAATTTGTGGGGCAAACCAATGGATATTATTTTAAATCCACCCAATAGTTCGCTGCGTTGGGAGCGTGTGCAAAATTTAAATCTTGGTGTAGACTTTAGCCTGATGAAGAATAGACTGGGGGGGACGATTGAATATTTTCAGAAAAATGGTAAAGACCTTATGGGGCGGAGCCCTGTCGCCCCGCAAGTGGGTGTTGGAGAATTCTACGGAAATGTAGCGCGAACATCGACCCATGGTGTGGATGCTCAACTGTGGTTTAATTGGTTTGAGAAGAAAGTTATTCAGGTAAGAACAGATTTTATCTATAATCAGGTTAAAGATAAAGTGACTCAATATTATATGTCCCCCGGAGCCAATAAGGAGATCGTTTCCAGCACAGGCATCGTTCCGATAGAAGGATATCCGATAAATACATTGGTTCTTTATCGATTTGAAGGTCTTGATGCAAATGGTAATCCGCAAGGGGTAGCCGAGAATGGGATCACGAATGATTACAGTACGATTATCAACAATAATGACAGGCAAAGTATCCATTTTATCGGCTCTCGGCTTCCGACAAAGTTTGGTAGTCTCAGACATACCGTTTCATTTCGAAATTGGGAGTTCTCGTTCAATATACTTTATAAACTGGGGTACTACATCAAGAGATCTAATTCCTTTAATTCCAGTGGTCTTATAGGTGGTGAATATCGGTATGCTGACTACGGACAGCGCTGGCAAAATGCGGGAGATGAAAACCATACAACCATTCCGGCATTTGTATATCCCGCCAATGTAAACAGAGAGAGCTTTTATCAAAATTCCGATGTCTTATCAATTAAGGGAGATCAGATACGGATACAGGACATCCGGATTTCATATGTGTTTGCGCCCTTTACGCGGTACCGATCATCAAGACTGAACCTCTATATATATTGCTCCAATATTGGACTTTTATGGAAAGCAAATGAGCTCGCACTGGATCCCAATTTCCTAACAGGCTATCCAGCTCCTTTTGAAACATCGATTGGTCTAAAATTTAACTTTTAAACAGCATGAGAAAATATATTTTACTCGCCACATTGCTGGCTATTTTTACTGCCTGCTCGAAAGGTTTTCTCGAGGAAATACCGAATAGTAATATTTTGACGCCGCAGCAAGCTGAGGATTTTCAGCGTTTGCTGGACAATACTGAACAGGTCGGGATTACCGGGGTACTACCCCAATTGGCTGCTGATGAATATTATATCAGTTCGGAGAAGGATTGGCTTGCTTCTGCAACTGCGACGGAGCGTAATTCTTATATATGGGATAAAGATATATTTGGGGGCGAACTGGAAATAAACGACTGGAATGCGCCATATAGAAGTATTTTTTATGCTAATAATATCATCAATGAGATTGAAAAGAAACATAGCGCAAGCGATTTAACTGCTGTATTGAGAGATATCTATGGTCAGGCGCTTTTTCATCGGGCAAAAGCATATTATGATCTGGTCAAGGGCTTTTCTGTACCTTTCGATGCAGAGACACAGCACACAGATCTTGGTGTGCCAATTAGGAGAGATCCATCTATCGATTATACTTCCCAACGAGCTAAGGTTAGTGACTGCTATGATCTTATTTTGAACGATCTTAAAACGGCAGTGGTTTATCTGGCTTACGCGTCACCTTTACCCGAACGAAACCGCGCCACCAAACTAGCTGCTTTTGCGCTGCTGTCCAGAATTCATCTTTACAGAAGGGAATACGATAAAGCGGAACAGTTTGCCGATAGCCTGTTAAATCGCTATGATAAGCTTATCGACTACAATAACATTTCGCAAACTTCGAATACCCCATTTACGAGAACAAATGATGAGCTCATTATGTATGGTGCGACAGGTGTGTACCGAAATTCTGGTCAGATCAATAGCAGCCAGACGGTTTTTGTAGACAGCACGCTCATAAAAATGTATGCGCCCAATGATCTCCGGTTGTCCATCTATTTCATCAATAATGGGTCAGGAAAGTATACAGTGAAACGCGGATATAATGGCACAGGCTTAACTCCATTTAATGGCTTGGCCGTAGATGAGGTATTGCTAAATAAAATTGAATGTTTGGTGAGACGCGGCGAACTCAATCAGGCATCTGCCTCGATGGAACGTCTGCTGTTAAATCGTTATAAAGCGGGTACATATAATCATAAGGTCTTTACCGATCAACAATCGGCTTTGGAGTTCGTATTGCAGGAACGCCGTAAAGAGCTCGTCTGGCGTTGCCTGCGCTGGGACGATATCAAGCGTCTCAACAAAGAGGGGAAGGGAATAGTGCTATCGCGCAAATTAGGAGATGCCGTCTATAGACTTGAGCCCAATACGCCGGGCTATGTATTCAATATACCTCAGGATGAAATTAATAGAAGTGGAATAATTCAAAATATACGATAATGTTAAAATTTAAACTATTGTTTGTGTTGCTCTTTGCCTTTGGAACAGCACTTTTCGCACAAAAATTAACGATCAATGGTGAAATTGATAAGGAACTAAAAGTTGATTCATTCCTCTTTAGATATGCGACCAACTTTGTTGATCAGCAAAATTTGTATGGAAAAGGAGAAGAAGTATGGGTGAAAGTAAAGCATGGACGGTTTCAAATACAGCTCGATAGTTTGCCAGCTACATTTTATGCGATTTTCCTTCTACCCAAAAATTATTCGAAAGATATTTCAGATGATTATAGGTTAATTGGGAATATTGGATATATTTTTATGCTGAAAGCGGATACTCCCATAGAGATGCAATTGTCTCAAGATGGGGTGACTTTTTCGGGAGGGCAAAAATCTTCTCTTGATTGTCAGTTGGAGCTCTTCAGATTAAAAAAGAAACTGAGCGATAGGCTGATAGCACATAAAAATAGTTTCGGCAGTTTTGATAAAACAACGACGGAAAAGCAGATTGGCGATTATTTGAACACCTATAAATCAATAAACCTAAATGCATGCAGGGACGCTAAGAAATTGGTCACCTCATACGCTCAGGTTCTTGATACGATGGCTGCGAACACCGTCTATTATGATTTTATTGGAAGTACCAAATGGTATGAGATCAATCGGATTAACTGGTGGGTTGATTTCAGTCCAGATAGTGTGCGATCGTATGTGGCGAGGTATTACAATAAATATTATACGGATGAACTATCCTATGGCGATCCGAAACGCTATCTAGGTGCATCGAATGAATATCCGAAATACCTTGCTTATAAAGCATATACCGATCTTTCGAAGAGTATGGCATTATTAGGCAGACGGATAAAGCCGAACCTTGCTCTTGCTGACTTACTCATTTCAGAGCGCTATAAGGGAAATCTATACGATCAGGTCGCATTTTCATCTTTGTTGATGCGTGGCACAAAAGAGTATTTGGATGATATGTATCTCATTAGTCTAATAGGAAATATGAAAAATGAGGATTTTAAGCAGTATGTTCGCGATTTAAGAAATAAGCGAACAACTCGTGCGAAGTCATTTCAGTTTGCCTTAGAAGACGAAAATGGAAAAATGATTACAAATTCTGATTTTAAAGGAAAGGTTGTCCTGTTGGATTTTTGGTTTACTGGATGCAAAGGGTGTCTGGCCCTGCATAAAAATATGGCACCCGTGAAAGCGTATTTTAAGGATAATCCTAACTTTAAATATATCAGTATTTCGATCGATAAGAGCAAGGGGAAATGGTTGAATTCATTGCGAGAAGGTGAGTATACTGATGAAACTGATGTAAAACTCTGGACTGGCGGACAAAATGATAAACATCCGATCATTCGCTATTATGAAATAGGTTCTTACCCAACGATGATCCTTATTAGCAAAAATGATGATGTGGTGGTTATGAATCCACCCAACCCGTACACCGAAAAGAACAAAACTACACTGATCGAAATGATCAGGGAACAGTTAAATGAATAAAATAAGGGGGATCAACATCCCCCTCACATTTAATTATTCGACGTAAATTCCTTTATCATCATTCATAGGCTCAATTAAGCCTGCGGCATGAAGCGATGATGCAGTTGTCGAGTCAAAGCTGTCCGGAACAGTCCCCGGGGTGCTAGTGCGTCGCCAGGCACAGTTCTCTTGGCTTGTTTGCTCGCAATTGTTTGGGTCATAATCGCTGGGAGAAGCTAATTTTTCGTAGTCTCCCGACGATGAACCATTTACATAGATCTCTCCTGCAAATTTAGTTGTATTGACCTCTTCTGTAAACGACTGCGTCAATATCGCGCCGCCTAGTAATGCTACACCCAGTAGCAATTTCCCATATTTTTTGATTTTTTCCAAGGGATTAAATTTTAAATGTTTATAATTTTGTTCTTTTCAGGGCATAGAGTCCTGCTATCAGCCATATAATATTAAAGGCGATATGCGTTTTCCAGCCCATTGATTCGATAACACCACCACAATGACAAAGCTTTTTCTCTGCAAACATGACCATCAAACTAAGGTATATGGTAAACACACCCATTAATACTATCGATGCCCACAGTGCGGAGCGCTTTACCCAATACACAGGGATAATTAACAGTACAGCCAGCGCAACCTCCAAAGAGGGGATGCCATAGCCGATCGCTTTCGCATACTGACCTAGATGGGGGATCTTACTATTGCCTTTAATGAAGGTGGCCATATTATTAAACTTGGCCCACCCCGTGTACATATACATAAAGACATAACCATAGCTAATCAGATCTGGCAAGCGAAAATAGATCCAGCGTGCAGTCCGGCGGATTAAACTACCGCGTTTTGTGGAGCTCGTAGGGTGATCCTGTTGATATGCTGAAATATTGATGCGCTTTTCCATAAGCTTGTACGTATTGCTGTTGTATCTTTTTGGTTTTCTGCGGAGCCACCTGCCCATAACAGATGGGTTTCCTGGTTAGTCTTGCTGCTTACCGGCATCGCGGGAATAGGGCAAATTTTCTTTTGTACTGTTTCATAACGTTTGTTTTTTATTGGAGCTTTCGGATGGCAGCCTCACCTGTACATGTTACTTTCTTCGATTAAGCTTGATGGCATTGATCTGCTGCATCCAACCGCTATTACAAAGTTCTAAAGCAATACCTGTTATATTTTGGGATTTGGAGCACTATGTTTTGGAATTGAAATACCAATATTTTGGTATTCCAGTTCCAATAAATTGGTATTTAAGTCCCAATAAATTGTGCTCGTTAGTATTCCCTTTCGCGCAAAATACGTCTCAGCAGTTCGATACTGATCCCCATAAACCGTGCAAGCTCTTTTTGTGTAATGTGCGAAAGTATGTCGGGGTATTTGTCAAAAACAAAATCGTACTTATCCTCATTATGGATCGAAAGCAGCTTGTGCCGATAGTCGAGATAGACCTGCTGCTTTTCCTTGAGATTGGCGTAGAGGTAAAAGACTTTGGGGTTGTGTGCATTAATTTCCTCGAGTTGCCGGAGCGAAGTGCGATAGGTGCGGCAATCACTTAGTGCGGTAAATTGATAGCTGTGCCTTTGGTTGGGGATCATCAGCGATTCGCCAGCGATGGCATAGCGTACGGGACAGGTTTTTTCACGTTTTCCAAAAATTCCGTCAACGATCAGATACAGGTCGCCCCATTCATTGATCAATTGCTCACCCTTAATAAATCGCTCTTCTTCAAAAGCTGTTTTTAGTTCTGGAATTTCTTTCTGCCAGTCGGGATAAATTTCTTTAAAAAAGGGATTTAGTAGGTCTTCTTTACTTCTCTTCATTGTTTAGTTTATGTTGGCATTTTTATTATAAAAAAAGAAATAGGCAATATACGGATTCTCGACAGGCATATTTTTCTTTGGGATATACGACCTAAATGCAGGGGTGAAATGCACAATAGGGTGGTGAACGACACTTGTGGCCATGATACTGAAGCGCATTGACTTTGGAACCCTCTTTTTGGCTCTGTCTCCCATAAATTTTTTCTGCTGGCGAGATTCGGCATCTTTGTTTATCAGCTGATGAATGAATAACCCGATCGTACGATGGAACAGGAGAGATTCGACCTGTATCTTTCGAATCAAAAAAATCAATTGTAAAATGGAAAATGAATTGCAAGTAAATGAAGCAACGATTTTCGAAGGTTATACAGTCTTTGAACTGTTTGCTGACGAACCGATTTTTGGCGACCTTGAAGACGATAAGTGCTGGATCGGATCGCTGTAACCTCAATCATTAATCTCTCGGCCCATCGGAATAACCATCTATGGGCCGATACTAAGCTTCATTTATGAATAATCAAAAAAAAATCGAACTGCAGCGTCTTATGTGGATGGCTAATGTGCAGGCCTTCTATCCCGATAAAATGACGGCCGAACTCCAAACAGGATATCAGCGTTGGCAGGAGCATAGGCAGAACTTCCAGCGACTATATGTCGAGCAGCAGCCCGAGACTAAGGAGATTGTGGTGGATAAGCTGGAAACCTTGCACCCCGGGATTTTGTTCACTTTTCATTTTGGCCCTTATAGGCTGCTGCCGCGCTTACTGGTGGCTGCTGGATACCGCCTAACGCTTTTGGTCTCTGCTACTGTGTTGGAGCGCGAGCAGGAGAGCTATCGGTTGATGCTTAGTCGAATGGGACTATCTCCTGAACATTTCGAATGCCTGGATGCGGGTGACCCGCTGGTCTTGCGCAAGTTGTTACATGCTGTGGCAATGGATCGGATAGTGCTGGTTTTTCTCGATGCCAATGAGTCATCAGTGAAAATGCAGGAAAAGGAGCGCGCAGGCCGTTTGCGTGTGCCTTTTGGCGGTAGTTACTTTTATTGGCGTAGCAATCTGCTCAAACTGGCACATCGTTATGACCTGCCTGTACAAGCGATCCATCTCAAACCCGATGGAGCGGGTACAACTCAAAGCTGGCAGTTAGCCGAACCAAGGGTTATTTTAAACGGTGGCAGCAAAACTCCGGAGGCTTTGCTGGAGGCTCTTACAAGTTTACAGCAGACTTTTCAGGAGATGATCGATCTAGATTGGACAGCTTGGGAAAACTGGGCACTCATACATCATTATCTGGAAGCTGACAGCAAAAATACACGGGGATTAACCAGACAAGGCGGCTGGATGTTGCCATTTTCTTTTACAGATAAAGCCTATCTTTTTGACTTGTTTAATAAGCGATTTTACGAAATTATTGCTAATAAGGAAAAGTTTAATTAATTTAGTTAATATACGAACCTTTGCCGTGATGAGTGTATTTTCTTTTCAATCTATTTCATTTAGGAGTCTCTATGTCAGATGGTTTGTCGGAATCATCGTATGGCTTATTATACTGTGGTTTGCCGAATTTAGGGTGTTAATACATCATCCAGCTTATATCTTCTTTTTTTATGCGTTGCCGTATTTGTTCTATTACAGCGTATGCTTTCTGATTTTTCACAACATTTGGCGGCATGGGTATGGAAAATGGCTTGTCCTTTTACCATGTATGGTCTTGTTGCTGGCGGTATACGATATTGTAAAATTATATTTATATGATCTTCTCCCGCGTTGGGACGTTGTATTTTTTTATCCTTGGAAAGAGGGGGACGAGCAGAAGCTAATGCGGAAAATTGTTCGGGGACTTTTACTTGCCACTATCTACCTACTCGTCGATCATTTAATTTCGCGCATCAGGGTAAATGGGACCGAAACCCAGCTGCTACAACGCACGTTAGATAATATTTCGAATAGTAATTTGCTCTCTGGTCATTTTTTGCGCCGATTATTTGATATGGCCGTACAGGGTAAGATAGCTTTTGATCTAAAAGTGATGGACTTTTTTCAATATGTAATCAACAAGATGGCACTGCGTGACACTCTGGTGAGCCTGGACGAAGAGTGGCGTTACCTCAGACAGCTGATAGAAATGTCGGTACACCACAGATTTGAAATTAAAGGTGTTGAAAATATGCCGGCCTGGCTTTGGAACAGGTCGGTACCGGCACTTACTTTGATGACCTGGATCGAAAATGCAACAGAGTATAGTCCCAAAAATCAACTGATACTGCTCGAGTGGACCGTAATCGAGCATGCGGTGATCTTAAGAATATGTAACCGCATGGATAGGGAGTGCGTAAGCCGAGGTACAGGACGGGGACTGGATCTTGTAAATCGTCTTTATGAGCCGCTCCGGCACCAAGGGTGCACCCTGCAGTATCGCATTGAAGATGAGGCCTGTTTTGTAGTTGAATTGAAATTTGATAAATAATTATGCCGAAGTATAGTATTGTGGTCATTGATGACCATAAAGCCGATTCTCAGAAAGTTGTTGAGCAGATCCTTAAGCTCAGGGAGGTTGATCATATGGGTAATTTTGAGGATATTAAGGTGTTTAATAAAGGAAAAGAGGGACTCAATTATCTATTGCGCAATAAAGTTGATATTTTATTTCTCGACATTGAGATGCCGGATATTTCAGGCATGGAGCTGTATCGCATTTTACCTGCCGAGCTGCAGCCAGCATTGGTATTTGTGACCGCACATAGTCAGTTTGCCGTGGAGAGCTACAGGTACGATGCCTGTGACTACCTGATGAAGGAGGTAAGTTTTGAAGCAGTATTTCATGCATTGAACAAATGCCTGAAACGCTTGGGAATGCCGGTTATAGTCGCTCCGGAACTCCAACGCGATTATTACACTTTCGAGATTAAAAATCTTCGCAAAAAGCGGATCTTATTCTTTAAAAATATCATCTATATGCAGTGCATAGACAATTACGTAGAGATCACCACAAGGGGGGAGCGTTTGACTGCAAGGGTCACTATGGAGGAAATAGAACAAAACATGCCAGTCTCTTATTGTGTGCGCATCCATCGAGGATTTATCGTGAATCTCAACTTTGTACGTGAAATATCTGGTAAATATGTATATCTCACTGAAGGTACAGCTGAGGGATTGCCAATCGGACGGTCTAGACGGAAGAGTATAGCTGGTCTGACAAGGGAAAGAAGATGAAAAACTTTTTATAAACCCTAAATAAATCTGTATGCGTAAAAATCAGTACCTCAGGGGCTTTTCCATAAGCTCCGGGCAATCCTTTGCCCAAAAAACGATCTTGCTGGAACTATTGGCGGTAAAACGTCAGCTGGCTATCTATCTCGACCTGCGGGAGCAGCTAGAAGCGGAAAATGTCGTGCTTCGCGATGCGGAGTATGTCAAATCGCATGTCGGCATCTCGACCGAGACACTCTATCGGCTCCAGCGCGATGGCTATATCTGTGTGGCCAGACGGGAGCGCAATAAGCGTTATTATCGGGATGTGGATGTAGAGCGGCTGCGGCTTAGCTACCGAGGGTTGTAGTACCGCTCGATCAAATGATTTTTACCTGTACGCGGATTACTTTCTTCAGACGTCTCTCTTCTCGGGGAGGCGTTTTTTTGATTATACAATCGCTGTGCATTCTCCTGTGAACAGCTGGGCTAGGAATGAATATTTTTCTGCAATGGGGGCGGTATCTTATAGCAGTTCTCAAATAAACTATATTTTTGTAAATTGACCAATCAAATGCTAATGATGGATAGTTTAATCGATTATATCTTGCGATTTGGTCATCTCAATACGTCAGAGATCGCTTTAATCAAAGCAAGTGTTACGCAAATAGAATTGAAAAAGGGAGTATATTTTTCGGAGGCTGGGGCGATACCCCGGCAGGTGGGCTTTGTCGTGCAGGGCGTGCTAAGGGGCTGGTATTATAATCAGGACGGAGAAGATATCACGCGCTGTTTTATTGCAGAAAATAGCCTGGCAGCGGATTACCTTAATCTTGAATCGCACCAAATTTCGACCGAATATATTCAAGCTTGTACGGATTGCAAATTAATTGTTTTTTCAAAGGCACAATGGGAGGGATTATCCCATAGCATAGCCGGATGGGACATCATAAAAAATAAGATGGTTCAGCTATGTATGTATCAAAAGTCAAGAAAAGGCCCTGTTGTATCGCAGGATGCTTCTTCCAGATATCTTGAATTTTTGAAGAATTATCCAGAGGTCGTGCTGCGGGTTCCGCTACGCTATATTGCCTCCTATCTGGGGGTGACGCAGCAATCCTTGAGCAGAATACGTAAAAATATCAGTTGATGCATTTTTTACCATTTGGTAAAGAAATTTTTTGGGGACTGTTATAATATTGCTTTCAGATTTTAAATATAAAAAAGATGAAAAAAGTACTTATTACAGGTGCCAACAAAGGCATTGGATTTGAAACAGCGCGGCAATTACTGGAGCAGGGGTTTTACGTCTATTTGGGGAGTAGAAGCTTACAAAATGGGCTGTATGCCGTAAAAAAGTTGGCTGCATCAGGACTTACACATGTCGAGGCTATTGCACTGGATGTGACCAGCCTGCGCTCAGTAAAGGCGGCACGTGACCAAATCGCAGAAAAGACAACTGTACTTGACATATTGATCAACAATGCCGGGATTAATGGGGATGCGCCCTACACCGCCTTGGAGGCTAGCGAGGATCAGTTTTTGGCGACTTTTGATACCAACGTCATTGGCGTATCCCGGGTTACCCAGCATTTCCTTCCCTTACTGCAACAATCGGATCAACCCCGTATAGTGAATGTGAGTACCAGTGTAGGCTCGCTTTCGTTGCAAAGCAATCCGGAATGGCCTGCCTACGACTACGCGAAGTATGCCGTCTATGCTGCCTCCAAAGCTGCACTAAACATGTATACCATACACCTAGCCTATGAGCTGCGTAATACAAACTTTAAGATCAATGCCGTATGCCCGGGGTATACAAAAACGGATTTCACAGGCCATAATGGGGGTGAAGTTGGGCTCGCGGCTAGCCGGGTCATCAAATATGCACTGATTGATGAACATGGCCCCTCTGGTAAATTCTTTAGCGAGGAAACGGATCCAGGTGCTGGTGAAATACCTTGGTAATGTACGCCCGATAAAAATGTTGCTTGGATGCTTGTATATCCAATGGAAAAAACGCTTGAAGCGGTCTCACTGGCAGGAGAGACGTTTTTCTAGCGTTTTTTTTCCATAACATAATTTGTCAACTGAACGCCGTTTCGGGTCACTTGTTGTTCTTTGACAACGCCATAGCCTCGGTGCTCAAAAAATGGTTTTGCCGTAATGGAGGCATGTGTACTAAGATGTGTGCTAGCGGTCGCAGCTTCAAGTTCATTGCACAGGGCGGTGGCAATACCCTGTCCCTGATAATCTTTGTGCACGTAAAGGCGGTCGAGGTAGCCGTCCATAGTGATATCACCAAAGCCAGCAATTTCATCATTGATGACTGCAACTAGTGTGTAATGCGCCAAAAAGGAGCCGTTCCAGGCCGCCAGATCGAGCTGCCCCGTCGCCCATACGTCCAACTGCTCCTCGCTGTAATCTGCTGCATTGACCGTATGCACCGTATCGTAAAACAACTGGCTGATCTGTGCCAGATCGGAGGGGCGGTATCGTCGTATTTCCATCGTTAATTTTTAAGGGTTTCAAATTTACGATTATTCACCCGATCACCCAATATTCTTCGGACTTTCTCCTGACCAACTTCTAGCTTTCCGGCATTCTTCTTCGAATCGGCTTCGGGATCTCATTCGGAAAATAGCATCAGCACCCGATGCCGACCCGATGACATCCCGATGAAAGCTGGGAGTTGATTGGGAGTTAACTGGTAAAAAGTAGGGCGCTGCTGGCCAACAACAAAAAATAATTAAAATAGCCGCTAAAAAAATATAATCTTTTAGCGGCTACACTGTTCTTATAGACAGCTAATTGCGGTAACGCTATGGTCTGGGATAGCTGGATCGGTATTTCCAGGTTAAAATGTCAATAAACCTAATGTCAAACTGGCTGAATAGCGTGATTGGCCCTTTTCAATAGCGCCCATTGCTGAAGAAAGCACTGTTTCCAAACTGCCATAGCCCTTGATATAAAGTTCGTTATTTTTCCTGCCAAAATTCGCCAGTCGATACTGTATACTCAGCGAATTAGCGATTCGATCTGATGCGAGGTACTGATAGATGGGAAGTGCAACGTTATTTGCTATGAAATTGCTCGAATAGTTTTTGTCGGTATAACTCCATTCATTTTTCACCGCAAAATTGTAGTTGGATGCCAGATCAAATACCCATCGGGATAACGCTTTGTTAAAACGCACACCGATATCCAAGCGGTCGATAATTTCTTTGCTTTGTGGCAAAGCATAGCGGTTGTCCCAGCCTGAATAGCTTAAAGAAGCTTTTGCAAACCAGTCGGAACGGTAAGAACTCGTTTCTTTGGCCAAAATATAGGCCAATGTTGCCTGACTTCTCAGTGCTGTGTTTAGGGTTCCTTCAAAGATCGTTTCGTAGCTGCGGTCATCGGTACGCTGCAATTGCTGGTATTCGGTATTGGAAATGTCCTGGTACAGAATATTTAAGTCGAAGTGATGGTTGTAAAGACCGCGTTTCAAATCAACAGCAGATAACAAGCTGTACTGATCAAAGGTATGCTTACCCGCTTTCATCGGATAGGTGGTCCCATCGGTTACTTTTTCACCGTGACGGAGATAGCTTCCCGATACCAGCCAGCGGAACTGGTCGCTTGCATAGCGATAACTCACTTCGGTTCCATACTCGTGGGTGATATAATTGCGGTACATGTCACTCGTCATAATAAAGGGCGATGCACCGGCATATTCGGCAAGCCCCAATAGCTTGTACACATTGTATTGCTGATTTTCATTGGCGCGCGTAAGCCTCAAGTCGTTTTTATGATAGTTATAGATCGCCGCCAGTCCCAGCTGATGCCGCTGGCTGATTTTGTAGGTCAGATTGGGGGCTAGCTGAATCTTATTCTCGGTATCGACAGAACGTGGGTCCATTTGCCGGGCCCCCGTAGCTACCTGATAGGAGAGGTCAAGTCCGGCCCGCATGCTACCGCCTGCAAAACTGGGGCTTGCTATTTTCAGCGCCATATCGTAAAACTGCTTGTTCCAGTCTCCCTTTAAGGAATCGACAATTTGGTAGGGATTGTCCGTGAATGGATTCACGAGCGATGTGTAGGCCAGCTGTTTTTCTTTCAATGTTGTAAAATCAAAACGGCCGTATACAGTCCAGTCGCCTGTCCGCTGAAATTTTTCCGATGAAAAATGGAGCCCCTGTTTCGATTTTCCTGTAAATGGATGTCTATAATCTCCAGCTTCATAGAAATAACCCAATGTGGTGTTTCCAACAGCAGGTAGATTAAGTTCTCCCAAAAAAGCACTGGTCTTGCGTGTAAGCACGGTCTCTTTTTCTTTGGAGTAGGTGATATTCGGATTTTCCTGTGCATTGAGATGCGCTAAGGCTGCTGTAAATGCCAGGGAAAGGATATATTTTGTATTCATGATGATCCTGCTTATTTGGAATAACTTTTAGGACTAGGGCTATCGTTTATGGTAAAGTCGCTTGATGAATTGTTGGTATCCATAAGTACTTTTATACCATTTATTTCCTCCCTGACTTTCCGGATTACCGATTTTGCTGTACCCACTCCGCCACCTACAAAGGCTACGCCTGAGTCTATCGTATTGGGTAGACGTTTTTTGTCCAAGGTGATGGTACTGTTGGCGACACAATCTATACCGTCGATGACTTTGTCTGTCGATACTTTGACATAGCGTGTGGATGCAGTCGCTCCGGGTTCGGTCACGGTTTCATAGTCTGCATAATCGTCAGGTGATAGAATCACCAATCCGGAACCATTGACACCGGGCAGCCAGTCAAAAACCGTCAGCGAAGAGCTATAGATAAGCGTAACATTGGGTACATCGGGGGAATCCGTATCATTGCTGTTTCCGGGAGGGTTAAAATAGGTTTCGAAATCCGCAATTCCCGCCCCTAAGTCCGTCGGCGCATTTGGATTGCCCTTGGGATCCGTCTTATGATTAATCCCATCAACTGCAATGACAATTGATTTGCCAGGTGCTACAGGGTGGTCCACGCCGGCAGTACCGGGGATGGTCCATAGGGAAGCCAGGTATACATTTTGCTGGTCCTCGATAAATTTTGTAGCTATCGTTGAACCTGCTTTTGTCGCTCCAAAAGAAATTCCGCCAGCGAACAAAGTATCTGTTGAGTTATTGTAGATCTCGACAAATCCATCGTACAGATAGGTCGCATTATTCGGGGTGCGGCTTCCGGTATAGTAAAATTCTTTGATTACAAATCCGCCGATGGCGCCCCCACTCAGCTGAATTTCAGTTTTCCCGGATTCCTGGATGCGTAAGGAAGCAATGGAAGCATTGAGAAATGCTTTTCCAACACGCCCGGTGATTGCCTGGCTTTCTTCTTCGGTAATCTCCCGGTTTACCATTACCGTGTACACACCCGGAACGATGTCTTGCAAATTGACCTCTCCCTCGGTATTCGTGGTCAATTTGGAGATTTCACCTGTAAACGTATTCTTAACGGTTACGGTTGCTCCGGCGGCAAACACCTGGGGATAAAGGCTCGGATAACGTACAGCAAGGGTATAGGAAAGGGTATCTACCTGCGCAAAATCTTTGCGGCAGCTAACAAATACACACAGTAACGCTATCAGAGAGAGATAACAGTTAATTTTTTTCATTTTTCTAGAATTTAATAGACAGTTCGGTTCCAAAAAAGATATCGATATTGCGTTTTGTGAACTGTTCGGGATTGCGTGTGCTGCGTACCAAAGGTCTATTGTTGATAAAATTGTTGGCGTAGAAGGAGAAACCCATGTTTTTGGCAAATTCTTTGGTCAGTTTCATATTGAAAAGCCAAAGGGGTTTCCAGCTTTCCGTGCGGAAGACGTTTTCATTGAGACTCAGGTAGATATCACGGTCGGCCGAAGTGATCTGCTGGCGCTCTGCCTCTGAGAAGTAAATGATATCCAGGGATTTGCCCGATCCCACGGGGATATAACCTATAGGTAGGCTGGAGTAGTCGACATTACGTTCTTTATCGATCCAAATGGTCTGTGCCGTTAAGGTCAGTATAAACCGTAGTTCGGGGATATGATGGATGGCCCTTAATGTCGTGACCAGCCGTTCACTGTCTGTTCCGCGCGGAGCAAATACACCAATGCGTGTCATCGGGTTATTGGGTATCTCCTGTGCGAGAATATAGGGCATTGTAGTCGTCGATTTGGTCGACTGGTAAGCACCAGTGAGCTGGAAAGAAGTCCGGATCGCATCAAAGCGTCCCATGTCAAATTCAAACTCCGCACCTTTATTGATGATCTGCCTGCCATTGGTCGGAGTCGCAAACGTAAATACATAGGGGGTATTGGTCACGTCATCACTCAAAATCGGTTTGCCGCCTGCAACTTCCTGCTGTACCGTATAGGTCGGGATAAGCGCGTATCGCACACTATTTAATGTCGTCAGATAGTCATAGGCATTGTCGATTTTATCGTGATAAGCCGTTACGCTCATGCGTTGGCCTTGTCCAATTTTCCAGTCGATGCCCATTTCCTTTTTATGGGATTTGGCCAGCTTGAGTTGATCATTGCCTGTTCCATAGACGCGTGTAGTCATGAGTGCGAGTGCCTCATTGGGATCCTGCTTGTAATAATTTAAACTGAAAACGTCGAAATAAGCATTTTCAGGATAAAGCATATTTAATGTTGGTGCTTTGGTAGCGATACCATAGCCACCACGCAAGGTTAGGGCAGGTAGGATATCGTAGCTGACATTGATCCTTGGAGACAGGGCGGATATACCGTCACTGCGGAAAGGTTGTACCTGATCCATCCGCAGACCCGCTTGGATAGCGAGTTCCCGTTTTCCAAATCGGGCGGTCATGCGGTCTTCAGCATAGGCTCCGAGTTGATTTATTGCCGGGATATCTTTATAGGCTCTCGATCGGTAGCCATTCACATCTCTCGTACGGTATGGAAAGTTGGGGTCAAAAGTTTTCCCATTTCCGTTATTGGCATCCATTCGGTAGTCTGCGCCGACAAGAATACGGTGCGTAAACAGGCCGGTTTTGGCGTAAAACTCATCGGAGAGTTTGGCGAATAAATTGATCGGTTTTCCCTCCACCCAGGCTTTATTGATATAGCTTGCAGGTAGATAGGGAGCCTCAAATGTACCATCGATATACGAGCTTCCCACAGCTGAAATACCGGCGGTTCCGGCATTTTCCAGGTATGATTTCTGAAGCGCATAATTCAACGATACGGTATAGTTTAACTGTCGGGCCAGTGCTTTATTGAGTTTCCATTTTCCGTTGGTAGAGAAGCGGTAGCTATAGTCCTGCGACTTGTTGAGTTGCGGTGCTGCATTGGCATCGGGATCAACTTTGACATTATCCAGGTTGCTGCCAAAGGAAAAATAAGTGTTGGTATATAGCGGTGTATGCTGTCCAAATGTTTTGGTGTACTGCGCTGAGCCGGTCACGCGGTTATAGGCTGCATAAGCAGAAGTCTGCTTGTCATTGGCTCGGGTGTAGTCCAGGTCGACAAATAGCGTACCTTTATTTTTGCCGAAATCAAAACCCTGACCTGCCCAGAATTGCGTTAGTTTGGGGTTTATCCGGCCTTTGATCTGCAGGTCTTCTTTTCCGGCTTTTGTCTGTACGAGAATGGCGCCCGAGGTCATGTCGCCATATTCAACGCCAGCGATGCCGCGGATCACCTCAATGGATTCGACGTTGTCTGCGGTATACTGCCGCATATCTGCTCCCAGCCCTTGAGAAGTAGAAAAACTGCCGGCAGAGCCGCTCGAGCCCGAAGTGCCCGTTAATATGGCCGCCGAGCCTAGAGACTGCAGGTTGGCATTGTTGGAAAGCGGGGCACCATTGATGATCAGCGAAGTACCCAAAGAGCTCATATAATCGGAGGAACGGTTGGTCCCATTGCTATTTTCGACATTACGGATACCCGCTTTGTTGACGTTTGTAAAATCTGGATTGACCGTGATCGCGCCGGGCAGCAATTGCAAGACTTCACCAAGATTGGTTGCCTGCATGTGTTCAATGGCCTTGCGATTGATCAGGGTCGATGTGGCTCCCTCTTTACGGTTTTCCTGGGCGACAACGACAACATCCGCCAGGGCAATGGAGTTTTCTGCCATGCCGATTGTTATTGGCTGTTTTCCGGTGGTCACGGATTGCTCTACCGTTAACATGCCTAAGTAGCTAACAACAAGCGTATACTGTCCGTTAGGCGTTTGGCTGAAACTAAAGTTTCCCTTCTCATCGGTCTTGGAATACAAGCCCAATTCTCTGATTTGTACGGTGGCTCCTTTGAGTGCTTTGCCCGTTGCTTTTTCCGTGATTACCCCCCGGATCTCGCCATCTTGGAAAGCACGTTCCATGAAGGGTTGGGTGCTTGCAGGGCTAGCGGCAAAAGAAGCTGTTGATAAAGTCAACAAGGCAAAGAATAGGAGTGACCGCTTTCTTATCAACGCAGTTTCGTTATTTTCCATGGCTATGTCCCATATTTTCGGGGTTAATCATGATGTGAGCTTTATAGGATCCTTCGTCCATTAGCCAAGGTATGCCTGGCAGACCGGGTTTAGTGGATAATCCGATATCAGCCGCTTTTGCATAAGGAACATAGATAACATAACGTCGCATTGCGCCTTCAATTTCTCCGGTGCTGTTGTTTAGTTTGGCCAGCGGTCCCCAATAACCGTATAGGATCGTAGGCGTCTGTGGAATGGGCAATTTGCCCGCTTTGTGCTCAGCCTCGCGAATTTCATCACGTTGCTTGCGTTTGCCTTCGGCGATTAGCTCGCGTCCGCGGGCCATAAATGGATCCAGGCTTTTGGGATAGGCATAGGCATACAGGACGGAAGACTTATAATCCGGAGCGAGACAGATCAGGTTGTTGGTGGCTGTACCTTCCTGTAGTGTGACAAACTCACCTTTTTCATTATATCCTAATACTTTAGCACCTTCACGCTGATCTGCGGGAGCAGCCTGTAAGGCAATTTTTATCTGAAGGTCCTTGGCCAGCGGGCTGCGTTCCTGTTTTTGTCCAAATGCGGCTAAGGTTCCCCAAGAGAGTGCAAGGGCGATGACAACATGTTTCATAGGTATTACTTTTTGCTGTTAATGATTAATTGTTTGTGCCTGTTAATATAAGCATATTGCAAATATATGTATTTAGATTTATTATAAATAAGTGAATTTTAAAATATTATTTCAGTTAATTTGAGTTAATGTAGGGTATAATTGAGCTTCTTGCGATTAATTTTTTTATTTTTAATCGTTTTAAATAAAGTTAATGTACATTTGCATGCATCTTTATGCATATTTTAATACATCTTGATATGAAGCATTCTACTTTTACCGGTTTAACCCTTGCTTTGAGTCTGCTGGCTGTGAAGCCGCTGCGAGCACAAACGATATTGGAACCCAGCGTGAAGAGCGCGACTACCTTTGCGATCATTGTTGATCAGCGCACATACGATCAGGCAAAGACTGAGATCGATGCTTATCGTGCTGCAGTCGAAAAGGATGGACTGGGGACTTATATTATTTCAAGTCAGTGGAGTAAACCTGATGAGATCCGTACGATATTAAAAAGTTTATATGGAAAAAAACAGCCTTTAGAGGGGACAGTTTTGATTGGGGATATTCCAATTCCTATGTTGCGCGACGCACAGTTTTTGACTTCTGCGTTCAAGATGTCCCAAAATATCCGCTGGGACAAGTCGTCAGTGCCTTCTGACCGATACTATGATGATTTTGACCTGCAGTTTGACTTTATCAAGCAGGATACCGCTAAATCGCGCTCCAATTATTACTACTATACATTAAATGCTAATTCGCCGCAATATATACAGATGGATATCTATTCGGCACGCATTAAACCGCCGGTTGAAAACGGTGAAGATCCGGTTGCAAAAATCAGGGCTTATCTGAAAAAGGTTGTTCAGCAGAAAACAAAGTCCGTTCCGCTAAATGACATGATCGTCTCTACAGGTCATGGTTATAATTCCAATTCGGTCAATTCGACCATTGGTGAGGCTTTGGCGTTGCGCTCGCAGATGCCTACTTTGTTTCTGCCGGGAAATTCGGTCAAGTTTATCAATTTTCGTTCCGATAACTTTATTAAATTCAACTTGCTGAATGAACTAAAGCGCGACGGGTTGGACTTTGCTTACATGACGGGACATGGTACAGCAACCTTGCAATTGCTCAATGGCTATCCGTTGGCGTCCAATCCACAGCCATCCATGGAGAACGTGGCCCGCTATCTCCGTTCGAAATTACGATCGGCAAAGGAAGATGGCCGGGATGTAGAAGCCGTTAAAAAATCTTTTATGGAATCTCTTGGGGTGAATGACAAGTGGATGCGCGACGCGTTTGACCCGCAGAGCATTGCCGCTGATTCACTCTTTAATGAGGATATGGATATGCAGATCCATGATGTCAAGAATGCCCATATTAAAGCACCACTGGTCTACCTCAACTCCTGTCTGACAGGTTCTTTCCATCTGCCCAACTATTTGGCTGGTTATTATCCATTTTCTGACAATGATAATATTGCTGCAGTGGCCAATTCCGTTGGCGTATTGCAGGATTTGTGGCCCGGGGAACTGATGGGTTTATTGCAGCACGGCGTGCGGGTAGGGAACTGGATGAAACATATGGCCTATTTAGAAACTCATATCCTGGGCGATCCTACTTATCATTTTGAAAGCAATACAGACAAGCGTCTCCATATCAATGCGGCAATTGGTAGCCATGATAAAAACCTGGGCTATTGGAAGTCCCTATTGAAAGAAAATGATGCAGATCTACAGGCCTTGGCCTTGGTTTACCTTTCTCGCTTATTGAATGAAAAGGAGATCGGCGCATTATTGAAACAATATTATTTTCAATCGCCATTTGAAACTGTGCGTACACAGGCTTTTATACAATTGCGGCAATTGGAAAATCAGGATTATTTTGAGGTGCTTCATGCTGCTAAATCAGACTCGTATGAGTTTATCCGCCGTTTGGCAGTCTACGATTTAGCAGAGTTTGGTGGAGACGATTTTGTAAAAGATATGATTGCGCTATACCTGAGTGATCCGCATTCAGAGCGGGTTGGTTATCGCTTGCGTACGTCGATCAGTTTTATGGATCCGACGCTGGTGAAAGCAGAAATCGATCGGCAGGTCCGCCATAATCCAAATTTGAGCAATGGAAAGATGCTCGCCGAAAAGCTTGATCAAATTGTTGCAGCTGGAGAGCGGACTACCCAGACACTCGAGAAAAAAATAATCAATAAAGCGGAAAAGGAAAAAGAGCGCCTTAATGATATCCGCACCATGCGTTTGTACCGGTATCACCGTATGGTGCCGACTTTGATAGAAATAGCGCTTGATAAGACCAATTCCGAAGATGTTCGTGTAACCGCACTTGAAGCAATGAGCTGGTTCCCGCTTTCCTTTCAACGGGCTGCCATATTTGATGCTTGTGAGCAATTGATTAAATCTGACGCTCCCGAAGCCGTGAAATACCAAAGTCTAAAAACGAAAAATATCATGGCCGGATTTTCAAAAAAATAGGTCAACAGTTCTTTCTACATAACGACTTATTTGGACGTAAAGCTGTCTGGGGGAAATACTGTAACCCTAGACAGCTTTTTTTGTGTCCCTATCTCTTCCAATATTTCTTCCGGCCAACTTCTGACTTTCCAGCCGTTTTTATCCAGGTGGCATCGGGATTTTATCGGGAAAATAGCATCAGATCCCGATGAAATCCCGATGAAAAGAGGATAAAAGTGAAAAGCTAAGAGCAAATTAATACCGTAATGAATGCCCTAATAGACAGCGCAAAATCAGCCTTGTGTTTTGTTTTTTCATGTCGAAATGGGATTTATGTGTAATCGATTTCGGTCTATAATCGGTCAAGTTTCCGAAGTTTATCGGTCTACTTTCGGCTTATCTATTTGTATCTATTTGTGGTTGATTCAAAGTGTTTTATGTTTGTTATGTCAATCAAATATACCGGTATGAAAAAGGATTGATTTTAATACATGGGAACTATTGTAAATGGAGCAAATGGAGGCTTTAAGGGTAAAGCCGGCTCAATAATCGGAAGTAGTTGGAAGAGTATCAACTATATTAAAGGGCTCTATAAAAAAAGATCAAAGCCCGCATCGGAAGCACAGATGATGCAGCAGGAAAAATTCAAAACGCTAATGCGTTTTCTGCTGCCCATCAACTTCTTTTTGAAGATCGGCTTCGGCCGTAAAAATACCGAAAAATTGACACCGATCAATGCGGCGTTTCAATTTAACCTGGACAAGGCAATCGCGGGTGTCTATCCGGACTATACCTTGGATTATTCCAAGATCAGTATCTCGGATGGTGGGCTGTACGGCGGCGGAACTGTTGGTGTGTCGTATGACGCGGGAGACCTCACTTTTACCTGGAGCACAGATGATAGCGAGACGTTCGAGACTTTCTCAGATGACATGGTCTATGTATTGGCGTATCACCCCGAGAAAGACGAATTTATATCTACACCTACGCCAAGTACCCGCGCGGCTGGCACGGTGTCATTCACGGTGCCCGAGCATCTGGCAACAGGTGCTGTACATACCTGGCTGTTTTTGTCAAACCGGTCAAAGACCAAGGTATCCAAAAGTGTGTATCTAGGCGAGATACAGCTAATCTAAATTATACAGGGTTGGGCCATTCTGGCTCAGCCCATATTTACAACACGTATTATGGCTAATAAAACTATCAGTCCTGCTCAGCAGCGGGTACGGGCTGCATTTAAAGTCGGACAGGCATTTTTAGCGCCCTTAAACGGATTGATTAAAAAAGGATTTGCCGAAACGGCCAGGCGAAAGAGATCCCTACCTGCCGGACTGGCATTGGGTTATACGCTGCAGGTGGCAATAAAACACGAAGCAAAGGGGCCGGTGGTGGACCCATCACTGGTACGCTTAAGTGATGGATCCCTGCCCGGCGTCTACATGCCCGAACTAAGGCGGTATGCTGATCGCATTGAGCTAACACACGATAGTGACAACGCAGCGCTATTTGGAGAGGATGATCGGCTGACCCTGTGCGCCTACCAGGTTGAAAAAGGCTATGCCTTTGTCAATGAGCAGATCTGGAAACGTCGCGAAGGGAAAGTCATCGTTCTGATACCTGAAGGTTTTCGGGATGATGGATTTCACCTTTATTTGCTGGTTTCAAACAGAAATGGGTTAAAATATTCACGCTCAAATTATTTGGGTTATTCAACAAAATGAATACAAAACATATCCTGCTGCTCCAACGGAAATATGGAGCAAATGGAACTAACGGCACCATTATGTATCAGGGCGAAGAAATCTGCCATACGATTGAACTCCCTGATAGAAATAACATCCCCCGGATCAGCTGTATCCCGATAGGGCAGTATAAACTAATAAAACGGCGCTATCCAAAGCATGGGGAGCAGATCGGCATCCCAAATGTGCTGGGACGCGAAGCGATCCTGATCCATGCAGCCAACAATGCACTGAAAGAACTGCATGGCTGTATCGCACCCGTAACTACGCTAACCGGTGAGGGGACGGGGGATTACAGTGGTAAAGCGCTGGCGAAGCTGAAGGCATTGGTGTATAGCCTGTGGGATAGGGGGGATGAAGTGTATTTGAATATTCGATAAAGGAAGGGCCGGAATAGGTCATTGCTTTCTTTGATGTCAGCTTTTTAGTTATCTGGCGATATGAATCAAACTCGCTGTGCTCAGACAGTGATTCATATTTACACCAGATCCCGTCAAAGCTTGACAGTCAGAAAGCTATATTTTCTATCCCTGGCCCTTCATATTTATCGAGGTGAGTTGTTGGAGGGGGATTGAAGTCGGAACGCCATGCTTTCAATTCTTTGTCCTCCTATATTGCTTGAATAAAGAAGGGGAAATGATTGGATGACGGTCTACCGCTCTATTCCTTGGTGCAATTGCTTTTGCCCAATGGCTATATGAATTCAAACTCACTTCGTTCAGACAAGAATTCATTTTTAACGCCTTTGGACTTCATCAATTTGCAGTCGGAATATTAGGCTTTGACCGTTCATCCAATCTATTAAAAATGAATTGGTATGAAAAAAATCTTAAACAAAATAGGAGCAGTGCTGCAGGTGGTTCTCGCAGCGCCGCTCAAACTGCCGGGAAAGGCCTCGAATATACTGAAATATATTGCACTGGGCCTGGGGATACTGGAAACGGTCCTGGAGGAGGATAAGCCGCCGCCTGAAAAGTCTTTTGATGAGGGCTCCGGCCATATATCAAGCGGCGAATCTACCGGATCCACCGGCTCTCTGGTCGATGATGACGAGCTAGTGGCAGAAAGGAGCGACGTGGATGAAAATAAATGATATCCGCATCTCTGCCCTCGGAGGCACGATCTGTTCCATCTGGGCAAGTATCTCGCTGGGCGATGTGTTACAGACGGTGCTGACGGCTGCGCTGGGTACACTCGTAAGTTTCGCGACCAGTAGGTTGCTTGGGCGATACTGGAACCAGAAAAAATAGCAGAAGTAAGGTGAGAACGTCTCCCAGTCCGGGGGGCGTTTTTTTGTCGGATTTAAAATTGTTGTCACGAATTGTAAATATTATTGTTAAATAACATTAGAATTGTGTTTTATTGTTTTTACTTATCACATTTTATTGATTGCATTTTTATGAAAAGTATCACTACAATGCTATTTTCACTTTTTTCACTTTTTGGATGTATGGCTGTCCATGCGCAAAAGATTAAGGTCGAAAATAAAACGAAGACCAGTTCCTTCGTCAGTTATCCCGAAGAACCATTTTCCTATGAGTTTTTGGAGTACAAGCTCCAGATCAACCCTGACAACACAAAAATCAATTTTGTGATGGAAGGTAAAGAGCTGACATCGGTGGATATTACGGCAATGCGTACGGAGAAAATACGGACAGATGCAAAAAATAATCGTTTGGTAGTTGGTAATCTCCAGATGACGCAGAAAACAGGAGCGGGTATCCTTTTGTGCCAGGTGGAGTTTTTACCGATGACACTAGAGGGCATTACGACGAAAAGCGGGAACGCCTGGGAGAACATTTTTAAAAATTCTTTCGTGCTAAATGTTCCGTTAAAAGTAACCTATAGCAATTCCTTTGATAACAAAGTTATTGAAGAGGATACAATTGTGGCTCAATATGTTGATAGAGGACTCGCGGATCTGATTGTTGAAAGAGATCAGTTAATGGCTCAAATAGCGACTACTTTTCCAAATAAAAAGGATGCGATGCTACAGTCACTGGCGTTCCTGAAACAGAATTATACAAGCATGACGCTTAGTATTTTCGATAATTTAATTGGCCATAACCAGATTGCAGGCTTCTGGAACCGGAACATGACCAAAAAACAAATGCGATTCCAAAGTACAGGAAGTCTTTTCTTTACAAGGTTTAAGGATAAGAATGATCCCAAGCAGCTTGAATATAATGAGCAGATCGATAAGCTGATCTTACTTGCTGACGATATCAATAAATCTGCCTACGATAAAAACAAAGTTGATAAGTCCAGTTTTGCGGCAGTCGCTCAGATCGCCGAATACCTTGAAAAGGAACTGACAGGAGTTGCCAATGAGGATATCAAGATTGCTTTACAGACAGATCTCTTGTATTGTTACCTGATAGCCAGCAATTTCGACAAAGCAATACCAGTAATGGAGGAACTGAAATCGAAAAACAAACTCAACCTTAAGATGAACGGGATCTGGGAGCAGTTACCTGTGTTGGCTGAGGCGAAGAAAAATTTTGAGGAAAACAAAGGACAGCTTTCCGCAACATATTCCGATGCGCTAAATAAAATGATGAATTAAGGATTTTTTATAACATTGAATTTAGCCTTTAGCGTACACTTTTTTCACCTAGCTCACGCATCCAAGTATTGAAATCCGCATCGGAAGGGATATCAAATTTTTTACGCAAACGATTTTTTCTTACCTGTACAGCTCTAACAGTAACGTATGTATATTCGGATATATTTTTCGTTGAAAAGTTCAGGAAAGCCATGGCACAAAATTCTAATTCTGTGCTTCGCAGATTGGGGTCATAAGTTTTTAGTTCCTGTATAAACTGTGGATACAGCTCTGTAAACAAGGTCAGGAATTCCGGGTTGTTACTTTTGGCCAGGTCGATCAGGTTGTTGAATTTGTTTTCACCGATCTGCTCAACGAGCTCTCTATTTATTACCTCGGTTTCCTGAAGTGCCTCTTCTTTCTGTACAATAATTTTTCGATTTTGCCTTACACGCCATGTGAAGAAGACGCTTGATAATATAAACAGCACAAGGACAATCATTGAGATCCTTGATGATTGCGAAACTTTTTTTGCTGCCTCCTTGTCTTTCGAATTCAGAATACGGGCTAATACCATATCCATGACCTGTCTATTTTCTTTTTCCAAGGAATCATTGAGCCGGCTGAAGGCGAACTCATATTCCTGCGCTTTCGCATCTCCTAGTTTGTAATACGCATAGTAATCAGCTAAAAATCTGTAACTGCTTCTTATAGCCTCTCTGTTTCCCACTGCTTTTTTATTTGCAAGACTTTTCTCAAAGAAAACCAACCCTTCTTTGTAATTCTCTTTCTCTTGCTCCAGATTCCCTAAATAAGTCATGGTATTATAATAGACTGGAACTTTATATTTCTCCACCAGTTTTAGCGATTCTTTAAGATAGTACGCAGCTTTGGGAAAATCTAGCTTTTTAGTATAAAAGCTTCCCATGTCGTCATAAACACCAATGAAAAGAAGTGCATTTTCCTTTTCATTGAGCCCCTTTAAGGTTTCCAGCTGCAGCTGGTTATATTTCATCAGGGAGTCCAGTTTATCCGTCCTGTTGAAAATAGTGCTTAGATTCCCATAAGCAAAAACGGAAAGTTTTTTTTGTTTTTCATCTTCAAGTTTCTTTGCCGCGGCTAACTGTAGCTGAAACTCCTGAATTGCCTGATGGGTTAGCCCGAGGTACATATAGCATTTCCCTTTCATGCCATGAGTTTCGCCTTGCATCTGCGCATCCTTGTGGTAGTATTTAGTCGCCTGTAGGCTTTCAATGGACCTAAATGATTCTTTGAATAATCCTATGTAAAGAAGGGCATCAGCGATCCAGAATTGCGCCTTTGCTTTTCCTTCATCATATTCATATTTAGTGGCCAAGTCCCGAGCCTTCATTGCACAATCAAGCTGTTGTATTAGGTTGACCGAGGCCTGGAAGTCTTTTGCTTCGTTTACAAGTGCATCAACTTCTTTCTTATTTTCATCGCTAGCTAGGGCCGTAAATGTAAACAAGCATAAAATAAAAAACAAGAATTGCTTTTTCATCACATTAGTAGGTTGCAGTAAATTAATATTTCATATAGCCCTGCTCGAGGAGATTTAACAGGGGCGAATATAATAATTAATCTCTTTTGCAGGTATGGCTTAAAATTTATTGGCAGATTTTTCAAGACAAAACCTTGGACTATAGCTATATTCTTTTCCTTTAAACAGATTGATTTGCCTCATATTTTAAATTATACTAATGTGCCGTATTTTTGCGCTCATTACCAAGGTAATTTACCATCTTCTCCATAGAACTTTCCGGTAGCCCGTTCTCATCAAGCATGGCATATTTGGCAAGATTGACACATTTGGCAAGATTGACACAGTTTTCTGCCGCGGATTTTCCGCCACTGTTTCCGTTTAAGTCTGCAGAGGTCCATTCCGGAATAATACAATTGATCTTAAAGCCAAGATCTTTATACTCATAGGCTAAGGCAACATTATAGGCTATTGGGAATGATTTTCGTAATTCTGTGCTATTCTTCCGCTGATTTGAGCTACAGGGAGAGCATCAATGTGGACTAACTTTGTCATATCACGATTAAAACAAACAAAAAAAATAAAAAATGGAAAAGATAATTTTTATCACAGGTGGATGATTATTTTAAGAAGGGTAGGCATCATAAGGATGGCCTGCCAACTGTTAATTTTATGGCTGGTGAGTTGACCGTTTCTCCCCGCTACCTTAGCAACATTCTGAAGCTGGAGACCGGTAAGACGGCCTTGGAACATGTTCATATTTATTTGATAAAGGAAGCTAAAAATCTTTTATTCAGTTCAGCGGCCAATGTCGCGGGGATAGCCTATGATTTAGGTTTTGAAAGTTCGTCTTATTTCACTAGACTATTTAAAAAAGTTGTGGGGGTGACCCCGGTTCAATATTAAAAAAAACATCCTTCTTCAATCTCAATACAGAACATTTTCAGAAAATTCAGCTAGTTTTCATTGTGCGGTGGATGTTATCAGTGGACTAATCTCTAAAAGCAAAGAAGGCCATCTTTTACAAGATGACCTCCGCTCTATACTAACACCAAATAAATAATAGAATTATTAATAATCTCTGACGCAGCGTATTTGTGATCCTCTGAAACGGGAAAAATCACTTGTTCCGACAGGAAGCGTATTCAACTCTCGTCGTTCAACCTGTGTTTCTCTCATATTGCCGGCGTCTGGAGGAAACATATTAAAGGCATACATACCACCTGTAGATCCTTCATAGAGGTCACCTTCACTTGTTTGAGACCACAACCATACATTCGTAGGTTCCCAGATCGGATTGGAAGGGGTACTTTGATTATCTTTATATCCTGCCGCCGGAAAAAACACGCCTGTTGTCGCAGAAGTTGGATACCAGGCTCCATTTACGCCACTGACAACCCTGTTCTCCACTGGGCCGAGTGCCTCCAAAGTCTCATAATCTGCTTTGGTAGGGGTGCGCCAAAGATAGCCATCAAAGATGCCTCGGCAGGGATCGCCCAGGTTTTGTGATGAGCGGTCGTAAACGCGCGGGTCACCATAGGGATAAAGCTGTCCAAATGGAAAATAATCTCCTAGTCCGGTCTTGCTGGAGAAGGAATACTGGTTGGAGGTTCCATCATATTTTAGATATCCCGGTGCCCAGATGAGGTTACCCAGCTGGCTTGGATCTTTTTTGATAACCAGGTTCAATGCATATCGTTCACCTGGTACAATTGTCAAGCCCGGAATGTCAAAAGATTTATACGTTCCGCCTATGGTGAAACCACCATATATTTTACGATATTCATCGTCGGCAGGACAGGCAATAATCGTTGGATTACTAATGATAACAGGTGTATTTATTGTTGGAAAAATCACCTGTTTTACCCATCCAGACCAACCTGTGTAATCAATTGCTCCAGTATTAAGATATAAATCTATTGTCGGATAGCTTGAAGCAAAGTAAACCTCACTTTGTGTTATATTTCCAAATGCTGTCCCGTCTAGTGTAGCGGTCAGTTCCGTAAATTTATGCTTGAATACCACGTCAAGTGTATTCAGGCCAGGTACCACGGGTAATTCTATCCGCTGATACATAAGGTCATTGTCAACCTGACTTGACCAGGGAATATTAAATGAGGCTGTCAAAGTGGATAAATTTTGTCCAGCCGCAACTGTCAAAGGAGCGAGTGCACTGGACCCATTTAACGAATAACAGATAAATGTGTAAGTTTTGCCCGGATTTACAATGAATTGCCTGGACATATCTCCGCCAACCGTATAGTCTGCCTGGTCTACGTAATTGCCGGCGTCATCAAATACGAGGACTCTATAGACCACGCCATTGGCTACGGGTGTAGCAGCAGCCTTTGTCTTTTGAAGACCTGCTTTTAATGCTATCGAGCTGCCAGCAACGGACCTGAGCTGTTCATTTCCGTCCAACCTTGTCAGGTTTGCCTGAAGATACATGCCATCATCCAGACGGATCGTTTGTACCTGTGTTTTGGCCGCGCCGTTTGAAGTTGCTGATGAAGCCTTTAAAGTTGCAACTTCTTTATTATCTATCCCGCCCAATACGACCTGTACTTTAGCCATATTATCCGAAACGGGAGCTGTTTCCTTGGAACAGCCTACCAAGCAAAATATATATACCATCCCCAGAAACAGGGCCGGCAGAGCTGAATTAAATATTCTTTTCATATTTAATGATATAATTTTCTTATGGTTAGTGTTGATTAAAAGTAGATTTCTTTTTCTTCTGAAGATGACCCATCCCAGTCGTCTTTGATTGTGCCCTGTTGTACAGACGTCGGTCCGGATCCACTTGCAATAGAATATTCCATAATAATTTGCGAAGTAGTCATTAGGGGCTTTTCGTAGGATAATTTCTTGAGTGGCGTGATTTCACCTTTTAACTTTTGTTTTTTCATTTTCATAGTGTTTATATTAAGGTTGTTAGTATTGTCGGTTGATGTCCTAATCAAATATCGGTAATACTCTTAGTTAAATTAAGTGTCTGGTATATCACAATATTAACACTTATGTATCTCATTAGACAATGGGATTTCAATAGAACTATCCAAAAGTAGCTTGGAAATAGGGTAAATGGTGATTTCAGGGATTCGACCTCTTTCTTAACATTTGTCTCTGTCGCCTGTCCAATAATTTTCGGCTGCGAAGTTAAGGGTATGTTCTGTTCTGTTTTCAGCGATGGAAAATGTTTTCACTAAACCTTTGTAGATAAAAGTGTTACAATGCCAAATAGCTCCTTCCTGACAAAGAAAATGTTTCTTGCAGAGTTTTTTTGTTTGTAAATATGATTGGTTTTTTTTATTTCCTTTTAGGAAAATTGTGTTTTTCGGTGGTACCTTTGGGAAAATGTCGAACATTTATTTTATCCAAGAACAAATTTAATTATTATATCGCTAATAATGGTTTATAATTTCAAAATGTATGTATGTGCTATTCTTTCCGAAAAATGAATTATTTATCCGCTGTATTGCGCCATAACTTTGCGATATCAAAAACAAAAAAAGTAAGTTATGAAGACAGTAATGGGATTGATAGCATTTATGGCAGCTCTGTCATCCGTAAAAGCGCAGCTTATTCCAGTGGTAAGTTCCAAGGTCGTTTGGAACGGAGTAACAACTGGCCCTGAAGGCAGGATCTTTGTAAATTTCCTGAGGATAGAAGGTGAAGTAGGAATGAGAATAGCTGAAATTTTAACAAATGGAAAGATCGTTCCTTATCCAGCTGAGCAGTGGAAAAACTGGCAAATAGGGGCGGATATATCTTTTTTTGACGGATCATTTTAATTTACAAACTCTTCACCCCATTTAAAGAGTTCTGTAAGGCTGGGTTCCAGCTTTCTTCCTTTTTCTGTCAGTGTATACTGTACCGTTGGAGGTACAGTAGCAAATACTTCCCGGATAACAATCCCATTTTCCTCCATATTCTTTAATTCTTTCACCAACATGCGCGTATTGATGTTGGTGACTAATTTCTGAAGCTCGTTGAATCTTTTGGTGCCATGTAGAAGAGCAAAAATAATTGACATGGACCATTTTCCTCCGATTATATCCAAAATTTCCTGAATAACACATTTACCTGAAACTTTTTCTGAATTTTTTTTGCTCATAACGTTTTGATTTGCTGCAAGACTGTACTTTTTGGTATTACTTTACATTTGTGTAACTACTTTCAAATGTAAAGTATTGGATTTAGATTTACAACATCATATTTCAATTTAACATTATGGCAAATTCATTAGAAGGAAAAATTGCGCTCGTTACGGGCGGAACAAAAGGTATCGGAAAGGCAATCGCCGATAAGCTCGCACTCGAGGGGGCAAAGGTTATCATAACAGCTCGAACTAAACCAGCTGTGGAAACTGAACATTATTTTATAGCAGGTGACCTGAGCAGACCCGATGCTGGCCAGATCATTGCGGACGAACTTTTGGAAAAATTCGGTAAAGTGGATATTGTGGTCAATAATGCCGGTGCCAATACCAGCCCAGGCGGGGGATACAGTACACTAAGGGATGAGGACTGGAATAACGAGATACAACTGAATCTGATGTCTGCCGTTAGGGTCAATAAGGCGTTGATTCCGAGTATGGTGGCCCGGAAGGAGGGTGTAATCATCAACATCTCTACCGGCGCTGCACTACAGCCTCTGTGGAAAATGACCATGTCCTATTCGGCTTCAAAGGCAGCGTTGAATGCCTATACCAAAGCTTTGGCAAGCGAATTGGGGCCGCAAGGGATCAGTGTGAATGCCGTGTCTCCGGGATTGGTCAAAACGCCGCTGATGGAAGCTTTTATCGCTGATATTGCAGCAAAAAACGGCAGCTCTGCTGAGGAAACATTTCATGCTATCAAAAATGAAATTGGCGATCTTCCAATGGGCAGAATGGCAGAACCTGAGGAGGTAGCAGCTCTTGTCAGCTTTTTGGTTTCACCCCAGGCAAAATACATCACGGGAGCAAATTATAGGATTGATGGAGGTGCACTTCCTGTTGTATAATACTTAGGATCGGTTTCATAAAGGCATTGTCCGGTAATAGATTGAAGTCCCGCAGAGCTTATCTGCGGGAATTTTAGAAAACGTATTTTATGTCGTTTTTTTGGAGCGAAATGCCTTTGGCGAAGATACAGTATGAAGCCTAAAAAAACGGGCAAAATAATTTGGATAGTCAAAATTGAGTATGGTAGCGGCACGTGCCATGGTGCGTGATTTTTACACTCCGCAGGAGATGGCAAAAATTTTATCACTTTTGGTATTGGTTATAGGCCATACATTAATTTTGGTATGGTAGATAAGCCTTTATTTTAACAAAGTGGTGTTTAGTTTATGTAACTTTCCGTTATATACTACATTTATTGCTTTTTTCTTTTTGCTATATACTTTCGCTATTATAATTTGCCCATCTTGCCATTGCATGTCTATTGTCAAATCTCCCTTTGCTTTTAAACCATTGATGTAGCCTTTATGTGACCAGTCTTTGGGTAGAGCGGGTAGTAGTTCTATATAATCTTTATGATTTTGAACGAGCATTTCGGCTATTGCTGCGGTGCCGCCAAAATTACCGTCGATCTGAAATGGTGGTCCTGCTGTTAAAAGATTTGCATAAGAACCTCCACCTGCACCATAATTGATATGCGTATCTGTTCGGGGGATAACCAGTTGCCGGAACAATTTATAAGCCCTCTCACTGTCTTTCAGTTTTGCCCAGAAAATCATTTTGTACGCAATTGCCCAGCTTGGACCATCGTCACCCCGGACTTCAAGGGTTTTCTTTGCGGCAGTGGCAAGTTCCGGTGTACCGTTAACTGTAATCTGATTAGCTGGATATAAACCATATAGATGGGAAATATGTCTGTGTTGGGGATCTGTTTCTTTATAATCTTCGAGCCATTCCATTATCCGGCCATCTGTACTGACTTGGGCAATTGGAGCGAGCAGCGGTATTTTTTGTTGTAAAGTGTCGCAGAATGAATCTTCCAATCCCAGAAGCTCATTCGCTGTGATTAGATTTTTAAATAACTCATTTGTAATTTGGTTATCTATGGTAGGTCCCATACAAACATTTGCATGTGTTCCATTTGGAAGATAAAAAGCATTTTCAGGCGAAACCGATGGACCGGTCACCAACCAACCTTTTGTTGGATGGGACATGAGTGCTGCATTGTAAAATTGTGCTGCACCACGTAAAACAGGATATATACTTTTCAGATAATTAAGATCTTGTGTGTATGCAAAATGATTCCATAGGTTGTTACAAAGCCACCCAGATCCTGCATTGGCAATTCCCCAGGAGGCTGCCTCACCGGGTTCGGTATAGCCCCAGATATTGGTTATAACATGTGCTACCCATCCCGGAGCATTATAGTATGCTTTGGCTGTTTTCGCACCGTTTTTAGTCAAGCCTGCTACCAGATCAGCCAAAGGCAGCTCAAGTTCGCTCAAATTGGCTGGCCCAAGATGCCAGTGGTTCATTTGTACATTTACATCAAGATGATAATCACCATTCCAAGGTGTACGTATCTGGTTGGCCCAAAGCCCCTGTAAATTTGGAGGAAGCAATCCCAATCTGGTACTGCTTATACTGAGATATCGTCCGTACTGGAAAAATAATGCAGCCAGTTCGGGGTCTGCTGACGGATTGTGTTGGTAGTTTTTTAGTCTTTCATTGGTCGGAGTCTGTAGCTGCTTAAAGGCTCCAAATGATAAAGATAAACGGTCAAACAATGCTGCATATTTTTTCCTATGCAAAGTTAATTCCTGATTCCAGTTGGTCGATATCGCTTTTTCCATTACGCGGTCGCTATTGGTCAAATGGTCATTTTGTTTATAATCCGTATCCGTAACCACTTGAATTATGGCCTCGTTCGCAGATTTAATTATGATTCGGTCATTTAGGTAGGAAACAGTGCCTCCTTTGACTTTGGCCGATACCCGCGTAATAAATTTCATGCCCTTTCCGTCTGTACCGTTGTCCAGCTGACCAAACATGGTCAATTGGCTGCCCTGGATCTGGTATGAGGCTTTCTCCTGTCGGTTTAGGCTGATTGCTACGGATATACTTTTTGCTTTATCTGCACTTAGGCGTATATAGCCGGCATCGGTATTGAAACTAGTGAAATATTCCCGGGTGTATTTTGTCCCATCAATTACAAATGATGTCGAAGCCTTTGCTGTCTGGATATCAAGTTCGCGTTTATAATTTAAAGGTTTTACATTTTTATTCAGGGTATAGTCGATATTTAAATCGCCCATAGTCTGAAAACAGCCCCATTGGCCCCCTCCAGATCCTGGTCCCGTACATATAAAATGCTTATTGATCAGCTCCTGTGCGATTTCATTTTTGCCAGCGAGCAGCAATGAACGGATTTCCTGTAGATGTTCGTTTGCCTGATAATTATTAGCATCCTGGGGGGAGCCAGACCATAAAGTGATATCGTTCAGGGTGATATTCTCGTTATGGATCCCTCCATTTGGCATCATGCCCATTTTACCGTTTCCCAGGGGTAGGTACTCTTCCCACTGAGAAGCGGGCTGGTTATACCACAATCTCAAGTTCGGATCCCCTTTTTGACATATCGCAGCCAATGGGAGGGATATGAATGCAAAAAAGATATAACTTAACCGTTTTTTAATTTTCATTTTTTAGGTTCTTTAGTTTTATTTTATTTTCTGGGACACCATGTTCATTTAGCCTGATGACATAAACTCCCGCTACAGCGGTATTGTTCTCGTTTATCGATGCGGTAGTGATAAACAGCTCATTCATGTCTGGTCCTCCAAAAGTACAGGATGTGGGGTTTAGGCATGGTAAGGGTATTGTACTTATGATATGTTCTTTCAAAAGATCGAAAACGATTATTTTAGATCCGGCCCAATTAGCAATAAAAAGCTTGTTGTCCGCTGAGATGCACATACCGTCCAAAGTTGTTCCGTCTTCAAGTTTAAAAATCTCCTTGATGAATGTAAATTGTTCCCGGTCATAAACAAACTTACGGATGCAGTTTAGTTTGGAATCGATAAAATAGATATAGGGTTTGCGAAATGCGATTCCATTTGAAATAGTGACGCCCTTTAATAAAGAAGTTACAGTTGTTCCCTCGACCTTATAGAGCGTCGCATCGGGAAGTAGAGGGGCATCCGGGCCATTATTGAGATTGTTCATGCTCCCAAGTAGCCAGCTACCGTTCCAATCTACACGGCCATCATTATATCTAAAGTTATTTTGTGATTCGGGCTTACATATAAATGAAAGTGACTCCGTGTCTAGCGCATAACTAAAAACGCCACTTTCAAGCGCTATTAGGATCAGCCCCTCATCTTCTGATAAAGCGATGCAGCTGATATATTCTTCAAATACTTTTAAACTTGTTTCTTTGGATGCATAGTTCCAGCGGTATAGTGTTTTCTGGAGAATATCAACGAAGTATAATGTTTGGATTCTTTCGTCCCAGATAGGTCCCTCACCCAACGTCAGTGAACCGGTATGCACCGTGCGTAATTCTAGTATGTTTTCCACTTTCTTACTTGATTTTTATTCGTTTTTAATTGATGGCTTTTAATGCCAGTATGACACTTTTTCTATTGTTGTTCAGTATGGGGTTCAAGCCTACTTTCATCAAGAAGTCACCTGAGAGGATAAGTTCCGATGGTATCCAACTGTTTGTTCCATGTAAGTTGATTTCCTGTATTTTATACTTTTTATTTTTATCTAGGCCCAACCACCGTATGGGAGCTGATGTACTGGAAACCTGGCTGTATTGGACAAGATAGTTTAGCATCAGCGCTTGCGATTTGTCTTTGCTGACATAAGCGAGGCTGGCATGATTGTTTTTTCTTGGGTCCGCAAGCCGAAATAGATCTCCATGCCAAATAATGTGCTTATATTGATCATAGGTTTTTACGGCCTGTTGTGCAAAGCTCAGTTCGTCTGCAGACAGCTCCTCCAGGTTTAAATCGAATCCCATTTTTCCCATCATGGCAACATCTATCTTGAATTTTAAATCTTGTTTCCCGAAAGTTGTCACATGATTTACGCTTGCGATAGAGGGAAAGAACAAAGAGTTTTCATATTGCATAAAGATCCTGTCAAAAGGGTCAGTGTTATCACTGGGCCAATACTCTGTAAAATATTGTAGGGATCCGTAGTCAATGCGGCCACCTCCGCCTGAGCACAGCATCATTGGGACTGTTGGATATTTTTCGCGGAAGCGATCCAATACCCGATACAGTCCCTTGGTGTAATCTACATAAAAGTTATTTTGATCTTTCTGGAAGTATGAATACGCGTTATATATCACCGCGTTGCAATCCCATTTTATGTAGGCTAATCCTGGATTTTTTTGGAAAAGGTTATCCAAGATATTGAATACAAAATCTTGTACCTCGGGATTGGAGAGATCTAACACGAGCTGATTTCTGAAATAGTATTCATCCCGTTTTGGCTGTTTTACCACCCATTGTGGTTTTTTCTCATACAGCTCACTTTTTGGGCTAACCATTTCGGGTTCAACCCAAATACCGAATTTGACATCTTTTTTATTCGCTTCCTTAACGATCGATAGCAGTCCGTTAGGTAGCTTTGATTTATTTTCTTCCCAATCGCCAAGCGCTGAGGTATCTGCATTTCGCGGGTATTTATTGCCAAACCAACCATCGTCTAATAAGAAAAGGTCAACACCAAGTTTTTTTGTGTTGTCCAGTAAATGGGATATTTTTTGCTCGTCGAAATTAAAATAGGTACTTTCCCAGTTATTCAGCAAGGTATATCTTTCTCCATAGCCATCAATTAACCTTTGTTTCCTGGCCCAGTCGTGCAGATTTCTACTTCCTTCGCCAAGTCCATTTGTTGATACCGTAAAACTGAATTTTGGCGTAACAAACGCTGTGCCTGCGGCAAGCGAATAATGGGATGCATAATTGTTTACGCCGGCCATGATCCTTAAGTTATCCTGTGGATCCTTTTCAAAGTCCACGCGAAAGTTGCCGCTCCACTCCAGTCCACCCAAAAGCACAGTTCCTTGGTTTTCAGTTATTCTATTATTGAGGCCAAGGGCAAAATAGGAGGATCTAAATAGGTTTGTCCTTGTTCCCAGTTTACTGTCAAGGGTCTTTATCCCGTGGGTAAGCTTTTCGTCTTCACGTTGCATTTCAGCGATCCAGTCACCGTGGTAACTTCTTAGATAGTAATCTTCACCTTTAAGATTAATATTGGCTGAAGCATATTTGATGAGCTTTACATTTTTTTTCTCGTTGTGCTTTATCACTGCCCACTGTTCAATGACATTCTCCTGAAAGTTACTTAGGTAATGAAGTTCAACATGGAAAGGATATAGCTCATCTTTGAGCTTAATGATAAGCTCTTTTCGGTTATGATCGATTGTTTTTAACTCTTGGCCTACAAATTTTAGATCCAATGCCTGATTACCATCAGCATGCTCGACACTAATGGCAGGTTCAAGAAGATTTCTTGTGCCTGATGCGGTGTAGGCCGATTGGTACATGTTGGTATAATCATGACCTTGTTTGTACTGACCGTTCAATTGCCTATATTCATTAGGGTCCTGCAGTTTTTTTCCCAGATAGACCATATTGACGTCTTTGTTTTCTTCAACTGTCAATACCAACGACAAATCTTTTGTTTCCACTACGATGTTTTCCATTGTTTTTAACATAAGTTGTGTTTGTTGTCCCTTGACTATTTCTGCGAATAGGACGACGACTAATAAGAGCGTGTATTTTTTCATGTCATTTGGATTAGAAATTTTCAAAACTATATTTTATGCGATGTTCATAATGATCTCCAGGTAGTAAAAGTGCTGAAGGATATATGTTTATGTTTGGAGAATTGGGAAAGTAATGGGGCTCACAGCACATTCCCTGAAAGGGTTTAAAATCCCCGGACAGGTAGTTCCCGAAATAAACCTGTATACCCGGATAATCTGAGGAGATCGTCATTCTACGGCCGCTTTCAATGTCCTTTATGGTTGCTACCCGCCTGATTTCGTCGGTTGGATCCATGCAATAGTTTATATTTCCTATTTCTTCTTTCAGTGTATCTATAGGTCGAAGTTCAGTGAGGTCGTAAATCGTATCTTTAACTTTTTTCCTGTAGGGAGGGACAGGAAGATGGCCATCACTTAACGGCGTATAGTATTCAGCATTTACCTGTAGCTCATGGCTATCGATGGAATCTCTATTGTCAGAGAGGTTGAAGTAACTATGGTTTGTGATATTGACAAGGGTAGCTTCGTCAGCCTTAGCATGATAATCTATTGTCAAGATATTATCCTCAGAAACCTCATAACGGACATCCACCGTAAGATTTCCGGGATATCCCTCATCACCTGCAGGACTCAGTATCTGCATTTCAATACTATTTTCTGTGTGGCTGGTTAAGTTCCAATACTTCTTGTCGAAACCTATAAATCCACCATGAAGGTGATTTTTCCCCGACTCATTCTGGGAGAGTTGGATCCCAGAATCGTGCAGATTGAACTTCCCGTTTTCAATTCTGTTAGCATAACGCCCTACAGTACTGCCCAGGTAATGTTTATCCTTTTTATAGTCAGCTATGTTTTTATATTTTAACACGGTGTCAATGAGTTTTCCATTCCTGTCAGGAACACGGATGGAGACAATTCTACAGCCCCAGTCCAATATCTCAACACGCATATTACGTTTGTTTTTTATCAAAAAACTTTTCATATGTATATGCTCTTTTTTATAGCTCCGATTGATAATTTGATTTTTGATGATGGTTTATTAATGCAGCATTTTGCTATTGGTCATTACCGTACAAATTTACTAGAAGGGGAGGTGTTTTGTGATAGAGTTAATTTTCATTTAAATGGATTATATTATTATTTTCCTGTAAGTCTGCCGAGAAGGATTTCCAATAGAATAATAAAGTCCATTAATACGCCTGTTTAGTACATTTAATAAAATGGTGTTGGAAGCTAACTTAGCACCATTGAAAAACCAATGTTATGATAGAAGCTAAATACAGGAATATTTTTATTTACAGTCTGATCGCATCATTAGGCGGTCTTCTCTTTGGATTTGATATTGCCATCTTTTCGGGCACGATTCCGTTTATCACACCCTTTTTTAATCTTTCACCGGGGGAGCTGGGCTGGGTGGCCAGTTGCTTATATGTAGGCTGTGCCGTCGGTTCGATCGGTTTTGGAAAAATTACCGAACACATAGGCCGAAAGAATTCTCTTGTGCTGGTCTCCATTGTTTTTATTGTTTCCTCGATTTTGATGGGTATGGCAAATACCGTCGGCGAGTTGATCCTTTGGCGTATTATTGCGGGTATCAGTGTCGGGGGAGCGTCCATACTGTCACCATTATATATAGCTGAAATAAGCCCGCAACAAATTAGGGGAAAGATGGTTACTTTAAACCAGCTGGCCATCGTAATCGGCATATTGATGGCTTACAATTCGAATTATTTTTTATCACATCTTGAGCTCAACTGGCGGCTGATGTTTATAAGCGGCTGTTTACCTGCGGGGCTTTTTATTATCGGCGCATTTTTTCTTCCAGAAAGTCCTAAATGGTTGATATATAAAGGTAAAATCGAAAAGGGAAGGGAAGAGCTGATAAAAATTATGGGGAATGGTAATGTTGATGAGGAGATTCAGGCAATGCAATCGCTGCGAGAACCTGAGCAAAAAAAGGACATAAAAAAATCGGTATTGTTGATCTTTTCAAAAAAGTCGTATCTCCTGTTATTGGTCATTGCGATCGTTGTTGCCATATTTCAACAGATTTCGGGTGCTAATGCTGTTTTATTTTACGCGCCGATCATATTTGATAAAGTTGGAATGAATGTAAATAACCAGCTTATCGTCCAGATCTTTATAGGTTCAGTTAATTTGGTTTTCACACTATTGGCGATACGTTTGGTTGACAGAGTAGGGCGTAAAAAACTGATGGTCACCGGTGCTGGGTTAATGGCAATTTTACTTGTGCTTATAGGTTTGTCCTTTCAGGGGACTTATATTCCCCAATCGTTAGCCAGTGCATTGGTATTATTGTTTATAGGTACTTATGCAGCTACATTGGCTCCTGTGACCTGGGTAATCATTTCTGAAATATTTCCAATGGAAATACGTGAGCAAGGAATGGCCATCGCCTCCGCATTTCTTTGGGCTGCCTGTTTTGGAATTACTTATATTTTTCCAATTATGATAGATCAATTGAGCGCCTTTCAGTCATTTTTGACTTTTGCAGGATTATGTGCGTTTTATTTTATCTTCTTAATAACAGTAGTTCCCGAAACAAAAAATAATAAGGTCTAAAATTTTTATAACTAAACAATCTAAACTATAATATATAATGCAAGATATCAATAATAAAGTTGTTATCGTGACCGGTTCGGGAAATGGTATTGGCAAAGGAATAGCCGAATTAATGGCAAAAAGAGGAGCGAAGGTTATTTTGGCAACAAAATATGATGATGAGGGGAGTGCCCTTGAAAATAATTTGATGGAAATGGGGTACTGGGCGCGTTATGTGCAGACTGATGTCAGCAACGAGGAAAGTGTCAAAAATATGGTGGAAGAGGTTCTTGGTATTACCGGCAAAATTGATGTCTTGGTCAACAATGCGGGTATTACAATTTTCAAGTCTATTTTGGAAGCCACGCTGTCTGATTGGAACAAGGTTATCGATACAGATTTGAAAGGTGTTTTTTTATGCAGTAAATATGTTGCTGCGGCAATGGTCAAGAATTTAGACGGTGGAAGCATTGTCAATATTTCTTCTAATCATGCCTACCGGACGCTCCCCGATACAGAGATGTATGCAGCAGCTAAGGGCGGGATTAATGCCATGACGAGAAGTATGGCAATTAGTTTGGGCAAATTCGGAATTCGGGTGAATGCGGTCTGTCCGGGCTTTACGGATACAAATCATTATCAACGCTGGTTATCCGAAAAGGAAAATCCAGGAGCGATCGAGAAGGAAATATTTGATCTGCACGCACTAGGCAAGATATCTACACCTGCAGATATTGCTGAACTGGTATTTTTTCTGGTGACAGACAGCAGTAAGAATATTACGGGTAGTGACTTTTTGATCGATGGAGGATTAACGGCGAGACTATATCATTCGGATAAATTTTAAGTATGAAAATCACAGGATTCAGATTGTATAAAGTGCCACCTAGATGGCTATTTTTAAAGATAGAGACTGATCAGGGGATTGTCGGTTGGGGGGAACCCATTATCGAGGGCAAGGCAGATACTGTTATGACCGCCGTCAAAGAATTGATGGAACAGCTTCTGTTTAAAGATGCACGTCTTATTGAAGATCACTGGAACTCGATGTATAGGGGAGGATTTTATCGAGGCGGGCCTATTTTGATGAGTGCAATTTCCGGAATCGATCAGGCGCTCTGGGATCTGAAGGGAAAATATTTTAATGCACCTGTTCATGAACTGATCGGCGGCAAATGCAGGGATAAAATGGATGTCTATTCCTGGGTGGGCGGTGATGAGCCACAGGTTATTATTGAAGAGATCAAAAAAGTCGTTGATAGGGGCTTTCATACAGTGAAGATTAATGGTACTGGGAAATTGCAATACTTGGACTCCTTTGTTGAAATCGACAACCTACTGGAACGTATGTCGCTTATCCGTGAATATTTTGGCAATGAGATTAATGTAGGTATTGATTTCCATGGGCGTGTACATAAGCCAATGGCCAAAATTCTGATGAAAAAATTGGAAGAATTTAATCCATTGTTTATCGAGGAGCCTTTACTTTCCGAAAACTTCGAGGGAATTGTTGAGCTTGCTAAAAGCACCGCTATACCCATTGCATTAGGAGAACGTCTATTTTCGAGATGGGATTTTAAGAAAGTACTGGAATCTGGGGTTGTGGACATTATTCAACCGGACCTGTCGCATGCAGGAGGGATTTCAGAATGTAGGAAGATTGCTGCGATGGCCGAAGCATATGATGTTGCCTTGGCCCCGCACTGTCCCTTGGGGCCAATTGCTTTGGCGGCCTGTCTCCAGATCGATGCAGTGAGTTATAATGCAGCAATACAAGAACAGAGCCTGGGGATTCATTATAATGAATCTAATGATTTGCTTGACTATATTAAGAATCCGGAGATTTTTAATTATCAAGATGGAATGGTATCTATTCCCATGGGTAGTGGGCTCGGGGTAGAGGTCAACGAAGAATATGTGCAGGCAATGGAAAAGGTTGGTCATAACTGGCATAATCCTGTCTGGCGGCACAGAGACAATTCAATTGCAGAATGGTAAAAATAAAGTTATGCGTTTTTTAGAAAAAATTAAAAAAGGAGAATCGGTACTGGGACCTTTCTCCAAGACATCAGATCCTTCGATGATCGAGGCTATGGGCTACGCCGGTTTCGACTTTATCATCATTGATCTGGAACATGGACCAAATACTGTGCTGAATGCGCAAAATCTTATCCGCGCCGCTGAGGTTTCGGGGACTTTTCCGGTAATTAGGGTTGCAGACAATACCGCGACTGATATAGGAAAAGCATTGGATATCGGCGCTAAAGGCGTGCAGGTCCCACAGATAACAACTGCCGAGGAAGCGCGTGCCGCTGTATCTCACGCTAAATTCTCACCGCTGGGGATGCGTGGAGTATGCCGATTTGTACGTGCGGCAGAATTTTCGAATAAAGATCGATTTGCTTATTTTCAGGAAGCAAACGGGCAATTTCTGATTTTACAGCTTGAAGGACAAGAGGCCATAGCGAATTTTGAAGATATCATTTCCGTTGAAGGTATTGATGTGATTTTTCTGGGACCATATGATCTATCACAGGCCCTAGGGGTGAGCGGCCAGATCAATCATCCACTTGTGCTGGAAAAAATGCAATATGTAATTGAAAAATGTAAATCTAAAAATATTAAAACGGGTATTTTTACCGATAAGATCCAAGATGCCAAGAGATGGCTCGATCTGGGAGTTGATTATATTTCATTTTCGGTCGATGTTGGAATTATTCAGGAGGCAAGCAAAACCATTATTCATCAGCTTTCGACCTGATCAACACGCTCAATTATCTGACAAGTGAAGAGAGACTTATTAGTCTCTCTTTTTTATTGTTTTTTGTTAAGAAATGAAAACGAATGGCGCAATTGACTTGCAATAGTCATGTCAGGATGTATTTCATTGATATTAAATAGGCTAGAGCCCACACCAACTGCTGAAGCACCATTGCTGAACCAGCTGCTGAGATTTGATGGTTCCAGCTTTACGCCTCCGGTGACCATAAACTGCACACCTGGAAATAGGGGCTTCACCGCTTTTAGGAAATTAGGGCCTAATACATCTCCAGGAAAAAGTTTGATCAGTGGAGCGCCACATCTCACGGCTAAGTTTATTTCAGTCGGTGTCATGCATCCTGGGATCCACAGCTTTCCTTTTTCTGTGCTCACAGCAGCAATTTGTGGATCAATAATAGGGCTGACTATAAAATCGGCACCTTCTTCCAAAAAAATGTGTGCCTCTTCCCGAGATTTTATTGTCCCCATCCCCAAAATCATATCCGCTTTTTTATTGGATTTTAACTTATTGAAATTTTCCAGAGCTTTTGGGCCACGGTTTACAAATTCAAAAACCCGGACACCACCCTCGTAGCATTGTTGTAAAATATCAAGGCATCGCAGTGGATCCTCATCATAAAAAACAGGAATGATTGGATTTTCTGTTATTTTATCTAGTATTTTTTGCATAATGTGATATTTATAATTTAATGAAATCGCCCTTTACAAACAATTTATCAAAGCCAATTTTAGTGGCAAAATCAATTACGTGCTGTTCCGGTTGGTCGCTGGAAATCGCCGCAATTAATCCGGCCATAAATGCATCTCCACTCCCTATTCGGTCGACGAGTGATCTTGTTTCATAAGTTGGGGAGAGAAAATGGTCGGAAGTTGTATGATAGGTTGCATAAAAGAGGTTGTGGTTGACGTTTTCCATAAAACGGAAAGTATTTGCAACATGTTTACATCGGGGGTAATTGTCAAAGATTTCTTTTGAAATTTTTTTTGCATGCGCAAAGTACTCTTCTTTAGGCGTGTTGTTGTCAAAGTGTGCTTCTATTTGTGTACCCAGCATCTTATTGGCAGCCCAAATATTACCCATTATTACATCTACATATTTTAATAGTTTTGGCATGACCTCGATGGGTTCTTTTCCATATTGCCACAATTTACTCCGATAGTTAAGGTCAACGGATATTTTCATTCCTTTTTTGCTGGCAAATTTTAGCGCTTCAAGACATACCTCTGCCAATGTGGGGTTTAATGCTGGTGTCAAGGCCGTGAAATGGAACCAGGTCATATTATCAAATACGGCTTCCCAATCGATGCTACCTACTTGAATCTGACTAAATGATGAGTACATTCGGTCATAGATCACTTCACCATTGCTCAGACCATTCGCCGAGAGAAGCATATAGCTTCCAAGTCGATCTCCCTGAAAAAGTATTTGGGAAGTATCTACTCCATAATCAGTTAAAATTTGCTGAATTTCAAGGGTCATAGGGTTTCTTGGCATGGCTGTTACATAGCAGGTCGGAATTTTGAGCTGTGCTAATGCCGCAGCCACGTTGGCTTCGGAGCCCCCCGGATAGACGTTCAGATTATTTTGTTCAAAAAATCCTTCAGATGTGGATTGGAGTCGTATCAATAGTTCTCCAAAACATAAGATCCTGTGATTGGACATAGTACAATTTATAGTCATCATTAATGGTTAAAAATTCAAGATATGCTGGTATTAACCTCACGTTGAGCGGCTGGCATGGGGAAATTTATGACAAAATATAAAAACCATACTGCCGCTTTTTGAATTGGCGTTAAGTATTAATACCTTTTAAAGGTATTGTCTTGATTTTACATTAAGATGTATAATAGTAGCTAGTTAATGGACTTTTTTATTATTAGTTTTTACACTATCTCGATAATGAACAGGGGAAACACCCATATGTTCCTTAAATAGCCTGGAAAAATAGTATTGGTCGTCAAATCCCAGTTCAAATGAAATGATTGAAACTCTTTTTTCGGTGAACTGTAGCTGGTAGCAGGCCTTTTGGATCTTGAGATGGTTCAGGTACTCAATGGGCGAATAACCTGTTCTATTTCTAAAGAGCTTGCTGAAATGAGAAACAGATAGATTGCTATTGTCCGCAATTTCCTTTAGACCAATCCTATTACCGATATTATCCTGCAAAAATGAAATAGATTTATCCACTACATCCGTATCTGTATTGTCTATGTTTTTGAATAAATCAGGAAAAAGGTAACCACTGAAAAAATTTGGAAGGCTCATAGAAATATATTTGACAATTTCCTTACTGTAACCTTTCTGCAATAATCGGCAGTAACGGTTGAATATATTCACCATTTCGCCTTCAAAAGTCAATTTGTTATGTTCATTTTGAACTTTCTTATAGATTTCTCCAATAATTAAAGAGGTATGGCTCCCATAGAAGTGCATCCAATATATTGTCCAGGGCATATTGATGTTTGCATGATAAAAATGAGGAATATTTGCGGGAATCAAGATAAATTCATTCGCCTCTAAAAGATATTCTTTCTTGTCAATTTTTACGACTCCGCTACCGCCTACGCAATGTAAAAGTATGTGCTCAGCACAACCGTTCGGTCGGTCACAATAGTGGTTTTTAGCCTTGGGATAATAGCCTATATCAGTAAGGTAGAACGAATTAAACTGCTGGTCTTTGATATTTTCTTTTATGATCAGTGGAGGGATTACAATCCTAACCTGACCTTCAAAACCTTCTAATTTTTCAACACTTTCCATATATCAATATTTTGGGTAAAAACCTCTTATTTATAGAAAAATTATTCTGGATGGATTACGGAGTACTATTCGGTTTACTAATTTTTCGAAGTTTAATAGGTGACCCATAAACCATAAAAACAATCTGAAATAGTTTTTGAAAATAGAGTTTTTTTTTTGTTTTTGGAAATATTCTGCTAAAATTCTTGCTGGCTGATGTACCCACAATAGGATACCATGCAAGAAAAAAAGAACCTGAATACAAAAAATGAAGGGGTGAGTTCATTTTCTAATTAATAATTCCATTTTAACAATAAGATAGTCTATTTCCAGGTTTCAAAAACAATCTACCTTTCAACCTGAATAACTAGGGAATTTATTAAACCAAATGAAATGACTAAAACCAAAATTAAACCAAGTTGGGGTATCCTTGGTACACTATTAACTATTCTGTTATATTTTTCATTTGCCATGCAGGTCCTCGGACAGCAAGGTGCTACGATTAATGTAAAGGGGACTGTCAAGGACAGTCTTGATAACCCAGTTTCAAATGTAAGCATAAGACTTGTTGGAGGAAAAATAGCAGCTTCCTCGGATAGGTTAGGCAATTTTACAATAGATGTACCTGCACAGGCAAGTTTACTGTTTAGTAGTGTTGGGTACAAAGAAATGACGGTTTCTGTTGCCAATAGATCATTGCTCAACATAAAGCTGGCGTCTACAAATATTGGACTGGATGAGGTTGTTGTCGTGGGAACCTCTATGAAACAAAAAGATCTTACTGGTGCAGTAGCAAGTTTAGGGGAATCTGCGCTGAATGAAAGACCAGTAACTAGTGTCAATGAAGCTTTACAGGGAAAAGCTGCCGGGGTTTTTATTCAGAATAATCCACAACCCGGCGGAGATGCCAGTATAAAGATCAGGGGAAATAATTCAATGCAGTATGGCGGAAATCCGATTTATGTCGTGGATGGGATCATCATGGAGTCTGATTTTAATATGCTTAACTTAAATGATGTCACCTCTGTGAATGTTTTGAAGGATGCATCTTCCACCGCACTTTATGGCTCGCGCGGCGCACAAGGCGTCGTCGTCATAACAACAAAAAAAGGTAGCAAGGGGGAAGGACAGATCAGTTACGATACTTGGGTTGGCTTTCAAAACTTTTCTAATACAGATCTCACTTTGGGAGCCAAGGATATCTATGAATTACGAATTGACGCACTTGAGAATGCCGAATCAGTGGGCGGAAAATTTTACAAAAATAATCCAGGCGCAAGTAGAAAGGATTTTATTGATAAAGAACTTTTCGGCCCGGGTAAAATGTGGTTTGCCGATTACGAGAAAGAAAGTTACAGTCAGGGAAGATCTTACAATTGGCTTGATGCAGTGACACGTACCGCAATTGAAAACAACCATTCACTCGCTTTTTCCGGAGGTAACGACAAGGGATCGTTTTATTTGAGCTTTGGCTACAATAATAAGCAAGGTCTGGTTAAAACATCAAATTATAAAAGGTATTCCGGTCGTCTCAATGTTGAAAGGACAATAAAACCCTGGTTAAAAGTCGGAACCAACACTTCTTTTACGGCCACCAAGGATGATTACGTAGATGGAAAAGTATTTCAGGTTGCACAAAATGCCAATCCGCTTTTGCCCATCAATCAAGATTCGTTGATTTTAGCCTGGGGTAATAATTGGGATGTAAACCTCGAAAATCCGTTGAATACCATGCGCATAGATAAAGATCGTTTTAGAAATAAGCTATTATCAGCAAACTATGTGAATATTTCTCCAATTGCAGGCCTTAATATACGGTCAACTTTTTCAATGGATTTACTACAGAGTAAATATTATGAGTATATCCCAAGTGATATTCAGCAAGCTGAGAGAGATTCTTACAGGGGAAAAGCAAGCCATAATTTTAATCATAACAATAATTTCCAATGGGATAATTCAATATCCTACAGCAAGAATTTGGGTGTACACCATATTGACGGAATGGTTGCGACCAATTTCAGCCAAAATTCCAGTGATTATACAAACGTGACTGCCCGTGATTTTCCAATAGATGATTTCGGATACTATAATCTTGGTGCAGCATATGACAAGTTAAATTTCTCCTTGGGATCCGATTTTATTACTTCCAAGATTATGTCCTATGTAACACGCTTTAATTATAATTATGATAATAAGTATTACGCTACGGTCACGGGCCGGTACGACGGGTCTTCCAAATTTCCGAAGGGGAAACAGTGGGGATTATTTCCCTCGGTAGCACTAGCCTGGGATATTTCGCAAGAGACATTTTTAAAAGATAATGCCACAGTCAATCTGCTTAAGCTACGCCTTGGGTATGGGCAAGTTGGAAATCAGCGAATTCCAGATTATGCTTTCTATAGTTTATATTATCCTTCATACACATCTGGCAATGTCATCTTTAATTCAAACGGTCAACGGGGTACGACAGATTTAACCTGGGAAAAGCAAAAACAGCTTAATGTAGGTATTGATGCCTCATTTTTTGACAAGAGGATTAATCTGACAGCAGAATACTTTAATATTGTTAATTCTAACTTATTGATGCGAAGATCTTTGTCGACATTGACAGGTTATAACTCAGCCATAGTCAACATTGGTGAGATGACAAATAAGGGGATGGAGTTTACAGTAGATGCTAAAATACTCAACCAAAATGATTTCAGATGGAATTTAGGTGCAAATATTTCTTTTGATAAAAATAAGATCACAAAATTATTTGGTGATGTAGATGCTGTTTACAATCTTGGTGGGTTTTCCGGCACGGATATCCAAAGGGAAGGAAATTTCTTCTTGGGGCAGTCTTTAAATACAATCTATATGTTGGAGTTTGACCGTATTATTCAGGAATCCGATATGCCTTATGTCAACAGTTTAGATCTACCGGGTAAAAAGTTGCAACCAGGCGATATTTTACCGAAAGATCAGCAAGGGGCGGGTCTGCCGGGGAATGGTATTATCGATCAAAATGATCGCGTGATTGTGGGCAAAAAAGATCCAAAATTCTATGGTGGGTTTTCGTCGAATTGGGCATACAAGAATTTTGCTTTGAATGCGGTTTTTGTCTATAGTTATGGCGCCAAAGCCTTAAGCGGATTTTACGAGGGACTTATGTCGGGAACAGGTTATGGAGCTGCACATAAGGATATGTTAAATCGTTGGACAACAGATAATCCGAGTACGACTATCCCGAGAGCAAATTATGACAATTCCTTGCGATTTGGTAGTGGTGAAACATCTTGGGGAGTACAGAACGCTTCCTTCCTGCGTTTGGCAACACTTTCTCTAGCATATGATTTTCCAAAGGTCTTATTAAAAACGGTAGGCTTGAATAGTCTTAGGCTGAATGTTTCGGGAAATAATTTATTTAATATCACCAAGTATAAAGGCTATGATCCCGAAAACGGCGATTGGTATCCAACTGCGAGAACCTTTGTCATTGGTTTAAATGTTGGCCTGTAATTATAACTGTAAAAAGAAATCGATGAATAATAAAATATTAAAATCAGTATCATTAGCCCTGATGGCTTTGTTACTTAATGGCTGTTCGCTAAATGAAACACCCAAAACAGCACTGACAGAGGAACAGGTTTATGGAGACGAAGAAAACATTAAACTGCTCCTGTCAGGTTTATATACACAATGGCGAAATACCAAACAAGATCGTGGCGGATTTATGTTCAATTTAGGGACTGATGAGGCTAAACAGGGCAGTCAGCAAATGCGGGAAAGTAGCGTCCAAGGATCATTGGATACCTATAGCTCCGGTTTAAACGCTGCAAATACTTCCTTGACCGAACAGTGGAATAAACGATGGCCAGTAATAACAGCTGCGGCAAAAGCTGTCTTTTACGCCAAAACACCATCCTTACAGGCTCAAGCTCGCTTTATCAGAGCAACGCTGAACTTCGAACTTGTGATGCTATGGGGACCTATCCCCATTATTGACCTTAATCAAATGCTGGAGGCCCGCCAGCCTGAAAAAGATGTGTTTGAACTTATTATTGAAGACCTTGAATTTGCAAGCAAAAATCTCGCTGAAAGCCAAACAGATAAAAAGATACCCACCAAAGGAGCTGCCTTGGCCTTGTTGGGGAAAGTTTATTTATCTGCTCCAGCAGCAACAGGACTTCGTGACTATGAAAAGGCCATGGATTGCTTTGATCAAGTTATCCCGAAATATCAGCTGATAGAAAACTATTCAGATCTGTTTAATACGACGACTAATCAAAACAATAGTGAATCTATCTATGCTTTTCAATTTATCAATATTTCACCAGATAACAATATGGCGCAGCATCATGCTGGTTCGAGAGCTGTTGCTGATTTAGATGGCAAGTGTTACTTCGGTGGATACGATCTTATTATGCCTACAGCATATTATTATAATGATAAGTCAAAGGGCGGAATTTGGGAGCCCGGTGATACGCGTAAGCTAGGTAGTATAAGATATGATTTTACACTTCCGGATGGACGAGTACCTAAAATTACCTGGACGGGGCAGCAGGATGAGCTGGAGCCACATACCAAAAAATTTGAAGATATACGCACACAAGGAATGCAAAATTTTTGGTATTCGGGTGGGTTGATTTACTATCTTCGACTGGCTGACATTATTCTTTGTAAGGCCGAATGCCTGAACGAACTGGGGCGAACAGAGGAGGCCGTGCAGCTTATTAACAATACCGTTAGGAAACGTGCATTTAAGGGCAATATACCTGCAGAATATCGTTGGACAGGGCTAGGTAAGGAACAATTGCGTGAGTCTATCATGGATGAGCGGATGCGAGAACTGGGTTTTGAGGGATGGCGGAGAATGGATTTGATCCGAACAGGAAACCTAGTGAAGTACGTTTCACAACGCAATCCATGGGCGAAGGAAAGCGGTTCTATAAAGGAGTTCCACAATCGTTACCCAATTCCGGAATCAGAAATAAAACAAAACGATCAGATCAATGAATCAGATCAAAATCCCGGATATCAGTAATTAAAAGCTGTATTGGAATAAAAAAAGGTCGGATTATATTCGACCTTTTTTTGTGCATTTTCTATGGGAAAAATATATGCTATGTACCTATAGTGATAAAATAATCCATCAATACCGTCAGATCGTTCATTCTAGGCGCAAGTATAATTGGATAAATTTGAATTAACAGGATTGTGTTAATTTCCTATTTGAAATAACAAGATAATAACCAATTTTGAGCTTTTCATCTGAGCACTGTGAGCAATCAATAGGTAGCTTAATGGGAAGGATTTATGACCAATGAAATAACCAATTAACAAATTATGAAGCCAATTTATTATTATTTGAGTTGTATTTGTCTTCTTATGTTACTTCAGATACAATCTCGGCATCTGTTTGCGCAAACAAACAAATTTACGCTTACAGGTTCCGTCTCTGATACACTAGGAAGACAGATAGAAGGTGTCAGTGTCAGTATCAAAGGAACTGGCGGGAGACAGACCCGAACCGATCAAAATGGTAATTTTGTTCTGGAGGTAAACGTAGGATCAACCTTAACTTTTTCTTTTGTCGGCTACACAAGTGTTACTGTGGAAGTGAAGGACCGTAACCCCGTGAATGTTATGCTGGTCGCTAGTGCCAGAGAGGTTGATGAAGTCGTTGTTACGGCCTTTAGTCAGAAGCAGCGCAAGGAAGCAGTTGTGGGATCGGTAACGTCGGTAGAACCGGGGAAGCTCAAGATCCCAGCAAGTAACCTTACCAATGCGCTTGCTGGCCAGATTGCCGGAGTCATTGGTTTCCAACGTTCCGGGCAACCCGGACAAGATAATTCGCAATTTTTTATTCGAGGTGTCACGACGTTCGGATACCGTACGGAACCCCTGATTCTAATTGATAACGTTGAATTATCAACAAATGATTTGGCACGCCTTAATGTAGACGATATAGCCAGTTTTGTCATTCTCAAAGATGCAAGTGCAACTGCACTTTATGGGGCAAGAGGAGCAAACGGAGTTATTTTAGTCAGTACAAAAGAAGGAAAGGAAGGTCGCGCGAAGATTAATTTCCGTTCGGAGCTTTCCTTATCACAATCTGCGCGCACTATTAAATTGAGTGATCCTCTGAATTATATGCGTCTTTACAACGAAGCATCGCTTACCAGGGATCCTTCATTGCCCTTACCTTTCAGTCCCACAAAGATTAGCAATACAGAGGCTACAATGAAAGGGGATGAGGGGAGTAATCCTTTTGTTTATCCCGCTGTAGATTGGCTGGATATGCTATTTAAGAAAAACGCAATGACTCATCGCAACAATATCAGTGTGAGCGGAGGTGGAAATGTCGCCCGATATTTTATAGCTGGTAGTTATAATCAGGATTATGGTGTACTTAAGACTGACGTAAGAAACAATAACAAGAATAATGTTAATTTTAAAAATTATCAGCTTCGATCTAATGTCAATGTAAACCTCACGAAAACGACAGAACTCATTGTCCGTCTATCCGGTAATTTTAGTGAATATAAAGGGCCAATTACTGCCGATGGATCTTTTGCATCGGATTTATATAATGTAGCTATGCATACAAGCCCCGTGTTGTTTCCTGCATTCTACGAACCGGACGAAGCCAATATGAACACGAAACATATCTTATTCGGAAACAATGGGACAGCGGGCGGTACCAATGACAATAGCATCTTGTACAACAATCCATATGCCCATTTACTACGCGGTCAAAAAAGATCTTCCGAATCCAGGCTTTCTGCACAATTTGAATTGAATCAAAATCTTCAATTTTTGACGGAAGGGTTGAAATTTAGGGGGCTATTTAACACAAATAGATATTCTTACTTTGACTCCCAATTGGCATATAATCCATTCTATTACAATATTAATACGTATGATGACCAAAGCAATACCTATAGTCTGTTATGGTTGAATCCGAGGCCTACTGGTAATAACGTTGCTACGGAATATTTAAATTATAACAGGGGAGAGCCCAATGCAAATACATTTATGTATCTGCAAACAGCTTTGGATTACAGCCGTACTTTTGGGGCACATGGAATAAGTTCAACCCTGATAGGGACAATGCAAGAAACGGTATATTCGAGTTCCAAGGACCCAAAAACAGGTCAATATACCCTACCGTATTCACTGCCATTCAGAAATATGGGGCTGGCGGGTCGCTTGACATACTCCTATAAAAATAGATATTTTACAGAATTCAATTTCGGATATAATGGGTCTGAACGCTTTTCGAAAGAACATCGATTTGGATTCTTTCCCACAATTGGTGCCTCATGGGTGGTATCAAATGAAGATTTCTGGAATAAAGAAGGGCTGTTCAATAAGTTGAAAATTCGGGCGAGCCACGGCTTGGTCGGAAATGATGCCATTGGAAATCAACGTTTCTTTTACTTATCCGATGTTGAGCTTGCAAATGGGCCTAACTGGGCCCAATTTGGATTTGCCAATCAATATGAACGAAAAGGTGTTTTTATCCGGAGCTACCAAAATAACAACATTACCTGGGAGACTTCCCGTCAGACAAATTTGGCCGTTGAAGCCAGCTTATTTAAGGGGCTGAATATTATTGCAGAAGTCTATAAAAACCACAGGTATGATATTTTGAGGGACCGTTATATCCCATCAACTGAGGGCCTCGAATCTACAGTAAGTACAAATTTGGGGAAGGTAGATTCCAAGGGTATTGATCTTTCGGCGGATTATTCCAAAAGTTTTAGTAATGGGCTATGGGCCTCATTCCGTGGTAACTTTACTTTTGCCAGAAACAAATACAGTTACCTTGAGGAACCAAATTACGCCGAAAAATGGCGCCAATTTATTGGACAGCCAATAAGCAGACAGTACGGATATATCGCCGAACGTCTTTTTGTTGATGATCAGGAGGCTGCGAGCTCTCCGCTGCAGTCCATGAAAGTGCAGGATGAGTGGGGAAATACAATTCAGGGGATCTTGCCTCAAGGTGGTGATATAAAGTATCGTGATATGAACGGTGATGGTGTTGTTGATAACTTGGATATGGTCTTTATGGGGTATCCGACAACTCCTGAAGTAGTGTATGGTTTTGGTTTCTCCACCGGATTTAAGGGCTTTGATTTCTCCGCGTTCTTTCAAGGACAGACCCGCGTTTCCCTTTTTATAGATCCTTGGCGTACGAGCCCGTTTGTACAGAGTCCACAAAAGTATATTTATGGTAACACCCAGGTATTGCAAGAGTTTGCAGATAGTCACTGGTCAGAGGAAAATCAAAACCTATATGCGCAGTATCCGAGGCTCGGTACCAATGTAACGTCTATCGCCAACAATTTACAGACCAGTAGCTGGTGGCTGCGTGACGCTAGTTTTCTTCGACTAAAATCAGTGGAGATCGGTTATTCGCTACCTTCTAAAGCTGCGCAGAAATTAAAAATGGAAAGCTTTAGGATCTATATCAGTGGTCTCAACCTATATACCTTCAGCTCATTTAAACTATGGGATCCAGAACAGGGAGGAAATGGCTTCGCTTATCCGTTACAGCGTGTCTTCAATATGGGCATTAATATTAACTTTTAAATCACTTCAGATATTATGAAAAAAATACATCTATCTGTTTTATTTATAGCATTTTCGATGTCCTCTATGTTGACATCATGTTCCAAATACCTGGATATCGTACCGGACAATGTTGGTACTTTGGACTATGCTTTTCGCAATCGGAATGAAGCTGAGAATTATCTTTTCGGCTGCTACTCAACCATGCAGAAATTTTCTGACGTTATTTATAACCCAGGGTTTACCACTTCAGCAGAGATTGTTTATCCCATTCTTGAAACACAATATTTTAATTCGGCTGGATTTAACCTCATTCGAGGCATTCAGACGAGCGGCAACCCGGTGTTAGGTGAATGGGATAACATGTACAAGGCCATTCGACGTTGCAATATCATGTTGGAAAATATTGATAAGCCAATTGACTTAAGAGACGATGAGAAGAAACGATGGATAGCTGAAACTAAATTTCTAAAGGCTTATTACCATTATTACCTCATGAGGACACATGGTCCAATCGTCTTGATAAAAGAGAATAATCCGGTCGATGTAGATATAGCGCAAACTAAAAGAAAACGTGCAACATTGGACGAGTCATTTGACTACGTCATTTCTTTGATGGATGAGGCGATCCCTGATTTACCGGTTACCATTGAAAACAGGGTACAGGAGTTTGGTCGCATCACAAAATTTATGGCCATGTCGATCAAGGCTGAAATGTTGGCAACTGCTGCAAGTCCATTGTTTAACGGTAATCCCGACTATACAAGTTTCAAAGATAAAGATGGAAGATTTCTATTTCCGCAAACCTATGACGTTCAAAAATGGGAAAAAGCTGTAGTTGCATCCCGTGAGGCAATTACCGAATGCGAAAAAGTCGGACTGCATCTGTCTGTGGATCTTCCGACCTCCAATATTCGTAATGTGTCGGATGAATTGAAAAAGATTTTGGCCCTCCAGAATATAATCACCCAGCGCTGGGAGGAAAGTCCGGAACTGATCTGGGGATTGAATTTTGGTTTTTCTTACCAAGCATATACGATGCCTAAATTGACAGGCCGCTCGGTGGGCATGTCCAATAGCTATCCATCCAATTGGGCGGTGCCAATATCAACAACAGAAATTTTCTACACGGAGAATGGGGTTCCGATAAATGAGGACCGAACCTGGGATTATTCTAATCGTCTTGCATTAAAAGCGGGTGATGATAAAAATCGCCACGTTATCCGTTTGGGGTATGAGACGGTCAGTGCGCATTTTAACCGGGAAAGACGCTTTTACTCTTCTATTGGATTTGACGGAGGGATATGGTTTGGAAACGGGATTTCTGATGAGGAAAATGCATATTATGTTCAGGCTCGGGGTATTACCGGTATAGCGGGCCCAAAAAGCTTAAATGCTCGTAATATCACTGGATATTGGCCCAAAAAGCTGGTGCATTATATGACAGTCATGGACGAAACTTTTACTCCAGCAGATTTTAAAGTGCCAATGATGCGCCTTGCGGGACTTTATCTGTTATACGCCGAATCGCTTAATGAGGTGGGGGCATCACCTTCTGAGGAAGTATATGTATACATTGATAAAGTGCGTGAGCGTGCCGGTTTAGCTCCTGTTCGGCAGGCCTGGGCCAATTTTTCACGTCTACCCGGCAAAGTGCAATCAAAAGACGGCATGCGTCAAATCATACATCAAGAGCGGAGAATAGAACTTGCATTTGAAGGTCAGAGTGGTTGGGATCTGAGAAGATGGAAAGAATTACAGTCTGTATTGAGCAGACCACTTCAAGGTTGGAACATTAACGAGGAAAATCCCGTGAATTACTATAGACCTGTAAATGTAATAACGCCTGTCTTTGGATTGCGTGATTACCTGTGGCCAATCAATAATACCGCTGTTGTTGTCAATGAAAACCTAACACAAAATCCTTACTGGTAATCTCATGATCTCGCAAGGAGACATTATGGTCAATGTGACAACATTGGAAAAAGATATAAACCGAGCGAATGGGGCTCATTGAAGCGATGAGAGAGAATACCTAAAAATATGTAAATAGATGAAAAATAAAGTATTGAAAAGAAGCGGGATGATAGCATATAGCATGTTCATTGTCCTAACATTCCTTACTGTATGGTCATGCAAGAAAAGTGTATCACCCGTTGAGGTGATCTCAGATGATCAGGCCAAGCCCGGCATTGTGACAGATGTACGTGTAGAAAACTTAAATGGCGCTGCACGCATAATTTACAAACTGCCCCAATCACCCAATATTCTTTATGTATCGGCCAAGTATCCTATTCGTGAAGGGTATGAGCGCGAGTCAAAAACCAGCTTTTATACCGACACAATTTTGGTGGAGGGTTTTGCCAAAGCGGGTGAATATGATGTCACTCTCCATACTGTAAGTCGAGCGAATATAATGTCAGATCCGGTTGTCGTAAAGGTCCAGCCGAAAACACCCAATTACATTTTGGTCAACGAAGGACTTGATATAACGGCAGATTTTGGAGGGGCTAATTTTTATGGAAAAAATCCGGATAAGTCTCCAATATCAGTGCATTTGCTGGCATTTAATCCGAGTAAGAATAAATTTGAGGAAAAGGATCCTGAATATATTAAGGGTGGAATTGTTGATGTCTCACTACGCGGTTTTGAAGCTGTTCCACAGGAATTTGGTGTATATACGACCGATCGGTTTGGCAATAAATCAGAGATTCGTTACAGTAAACTGACGCCACTTTTCGAAACCTTGTTGGACAAGAGTAAATTTTTCGTTTATCGCTTACCCTCTGACGCACCGCTTTGGCCGGGTTGGGAATTACGTTATTTTTTTGACGGCAGTCTGAACGAACCTGGATGGCATACGCAAGACGCTCCTGTGACAGTAGGAACTTTCGGCATTGGCCCCTCTGCTAAAATCAGCCGTTTTGTCCTCTGGAATAGGTTGCCAGGTATGTATTCATTTCAAAACCCCAAATCGATTACAATATGGGGATCCAATGTTGATCAGCCAAAAGATGTGAATTTACCTCGAATTTCATCTCCAGGTGACATTGCAGGGGATTGGGTAAATATGGGCAATTTTATGTATCCAGATCCACCTTCGGGCTTACCGGGTAGCCAGGCAAATGCGAGTGATAATGCTTTTGCTGCTGCCGGAATAAATTTTAGAATGCCTAGCACTGCACCTCCCGTCAAATATATACGATTTTTAGTGAACCAGACCTGGGGCGGATTGGGCTATACAAATGCGATGGAAATTTCATTCTATGGCATTAATCAATAATCTTAAAAATTAAATCATGAAAAGATTACTGTTGTCGTTTGTGATGTTGTCGACCATTTTGGTTCAAATGTCCTGTGATAAATATGCAGATGATTATAAAAATTATTTGGACAATAAAGAAATCGTATACCCTGGCCAAGCGCGTAATCTGCGTTACTATGCAGGACACTTCAGGACCAAACTGGTTTGGAATCCAAGTCCTGATCCCAACATTGCCTATTATATTGTAAACTGGGAGAATGGGAATAAATCTGTACAGGTAGCGGCCAGTACGCATAACCCAGTAGATAGTATTCAGGTTGTTATACCTGATTTGACAGAGTATGTTTATAGTTTTTCCATTCGCGCATATGACCGTGATGGGAATGCATCCATAGGTCAACAGATTCAGAATGTAAGGGTATATGGAACAAATTTTCAGTCTTTATTGTTAAATAGATCTCCAAACCGACAAAATCCCTATAGTATAAACGAAGACAATAAGGTCCTGCTGCATTTTAATGCTCCTGATACTTTAAATGTCGTGACAGAGATAAGCTATAGTGACAATGCTGGGAAAGAGAAAACTGTCCGCCTTTCGCAAAAACAAAATAGCATAGAGCTTCCAGATTTTAGGTTTGGATCTAGTGTCAGTTACAAGTCCGGTTATCTTGCCGAAGATAATGGCATCGACACTATTTTCGTATTGGCAAGTGAAGTTTACCCTGTGATACGGCGTTCGATTGCTATTGATAAAACGAAGTTCCACGAATTTAATCTTCCTAATGATGCCGGGCCTGATTGGGGATGGGTAATTACCAATCTTTGGGACAACAACTTTGGTGAACCGGGCTATCACACGCCGGGTAGGGATTTGCCACTTTCTTTTACTTTGGATATGGGCGAACAGTATGAGTTATCCCGTTTGAAAGTTTGGCAGCGCCTTTCGGGTTTATATAACTATGGCAATCCCAAACGCTTTGAAGTATGGGGAAACAACAATCCGTCAAGTGATGGAAGCTGGGGATCCTGGACAAAACTTGCAGACTTTATGACCAGGAAACCTTCTGGTCTTCCTGTAGGCTCTGTAAGTGATGAAGACAGGAAAGTTGCAGAACAAGGAGATGACTATACATTTCCAAATGAAATCCAGCCTTTCAGGTATCTCCGATTTAGGGTTCTAGAAACATGGGGCGGAACTAATTATGTGCATATTCTCGAAATTACCCCATTTAGGAAAGAGTAATTAATTCTTCGGATGATAGCCATATAATTGAAAAAAGTATTTGATCGATTAATTTATAAAAATAGAGAACGATCCATTTAACCGATGGAAAGAAGCTAAAGATGAAAAAGAATATTATAGTATTAATGCTACTTTGCCTTTGTGCAGTAAAGGTGCATTGTAAGATGCCGGAAGACGTTAAAAATGATGTGATATCGTGGATGATCCCAAATGGAAAGCTGCTTTTTAATTTGAAAACTGGAACGGTCGATTATGTCTATGAAAATGGTGTTAGTTTAAAAAACACCATTGCCTATGTTGATCTGCTATCTTCAGGATTAAAAACCAGTTCGTCATTACCCGTACATAAAATCTCCCAGCAAGCGATCAGCAATAGCTGGGGTAGTGGCAGACGTCTAATTTTCACACATAGTGATAGCGATGGATTGTCCCTAAGGCAAATATTTGAAGTATATCAAGGTAAACAACATCTACAGGTCAGCTTGGAAGTAAGCAAAAATGGGCAAATATTGGAAACGCGTAATATTAGTCCGTTATGTACAATGAGTTCATCTGGTGGCAAGTCAATATTTCCTTGGGCCAAGCCCATGCTAGTCGATCTACCCTTTGACAACGATAACTGGGGCAAATTACTTCCCCAGATCTGGCCAAGTAATGAAAAAGTGCTGGATGGGGTCAGCCATGAGCTCACTATGATTTACGATGCAGAGACATATAAAGGTCTTGTTGTGGGAAGTCTTGAACATGATTTTTGGAAGACGGGAATTCGTTATCTAACGGGGAAGGATGAAGGCGAGCTCGATAATTTTATTGTATTTGGAGGAGCTGCTAGGCCAGATAATCCCTTATTGCCAGCAAATTTCGGTGGTAATGACGGCACACATGATGTTATGCCCCATGGGACAATGTTGGCTAAAGAGTTACGGTCTCCATTAATTTTCATTGAATCGTCCAATGATTTTCGGGTATCCAATATAAATTTTGGGAAAGCTGCGGTACAGTTGAATGGTAGTTTACAATGGAAGGGGAATGCACCGATGTACTGGAATAGCTTTAGCGTCGAGGGCGTACTTGGTCATGAGGGCGTAATGATGCCGAAGGGCGTTTATCAGACCATTGACTTTATCAAAGGAATGGATCAATGGAATAAAGAGGGAAGGCCTGTTATTAGTATCGATTCGTATGATCAAGGAATTTATTCGACTGAAGTATTAAAAAAGATAGGAGATTATGCCCGGAATGCAGGACAGGAAATAGGATTTTACTGTAGCCCATTTTCGCTTTGGACATGGAGTAATAATATTGAGAATGCCTTATTGCCCGGGACGAAAGTTCCACTAAGAGAAGTCATTCTGCGCGATGATAAAAATCGCCCAATTCCATTTAAAGATGGCGAATGGGGGGCGTATCCGATGGACCCTACTCATCCGGCAACAAGGATGTCGATGATCAACCAAATAGAAAAAGCACATACCATTGGTGCGAAATTTATTAAGATTGATTTCCTGACAGCAGGATCTCTAGAAGCTGTAAAATGGTATGACCCCAAGGTAAGGAGCGGTATGCAGGCGTATAATTATGGTATGAAACTCTTTAAGCATCTGGCTGATTCTATCATGGGAAATGATGTTTTTATTAGTATGGCTATTTCGCCGATGTTTCCACATCAATATGCACATACGCGATTTGTTTCCACTGATGTCCATTCCCACCTTCGTGATAGTCAACCGGGTTTTGCACATTATGGAAGTACCGCCGCATCGATGATAACTGCCTCCCACATGGGGTGGGTGCAGGGAACATTGTGGCCATATACAAACATGGACAACCTGGTCATGCGTAAGTTTCAAAAACATCCAGATTTAAATGAGAATGAGGTAAAGGCACGGTTGATCTCGCTTATCACGATGGGAAGTATCTTAGGAGATGGTTCAGATTACCGCGACCAATTGTCTTCCGAAAGAGCAAAGAAATATCTCAATAATTCTGCCGTTACAAATTTTTTTGCAGCTCCGAAAGCTTTTATGCCATTAAAATTATCTGTGGGTGAGAGCATGGATCAACAGCTTAGTTTTTACCTGAAAGATAAAGACCTGCTTATTTCTGCATTTAATTTTGATGAGGAGAGGCCATTTGAAGCAGTATTTGATCGAAAAAAAATTGGATTAGAAAGCGGGAATTATGAGATTATAGATTTTTTTACAGGAACGAGGATTGGAAAAGTAGATGAGCAGGAACAGTCGTTTTCACTTCATGTAAATGTCCGTGACGCCTTACTTTGCAAATTGCAAAAAGTAAAATAATATAGATATCTCTTTCTCAAATATTAATTTCGGTTCTAGGCCTAATTTTAGACAAGATTAGGCCTAACGCTGTGCGCCCGGCATGGGTGATAACTCTAGGGTGCAAGTCCCGAACATGCCATTACAGTTGGAAAAATTAGCCGAATGCAAGGGTGTCCTTCGCGAGGTGGAATCTGAAGGAAGCGCTAGGCAAATTCTCGGTCTGACGGACAGAAACTACATATAAGGCCTAAGTTGCTGGAAGAGGTAAAGCTTGCAGTGAGAAGTAGCAGATTTAATTTCAGTTCTTCAAGACTTCCCGCGCATTCCATGACGAGTGCAGAATGCAATCGCAGAAATTTTTTCTTTTAAAATTGGGGATCATAAAAGCGCAGACATCGGCCTTGATATAGATCTTTGCTGCCATAATGGGGCGTCAGTCCCAGATCATGGAATACGGAAGCTACATAGAGCAATTCGGAATCATGCGCCAGGTTTTTCGTTGTGCATTTAGCGATGAAAATAGAAATACACGGCGTTCATTGTTTAAAGGCTGCTCTGAATTAGTCGGTGCTAGGGCTCCTATTAGGATAGATTGTAGAGCAAATAAAGAAGGGCAATATTTCTTTTTTGACCTAAACATGAAACCCAATATGACTGAAGCCTCGCAGTTCTGACACCGTTCTTTTATCATACTTTTCCAAAAGGCGGTCGATTGCTTCTTTGGTAAAGTTCTTAATCTTTATTCTGTCATTCAGATTATCAGGATGTGTGCGGTGTGTGTTCACAGAAATAGTCACACAGATTTCGTCTTGAGTTCGTATTAATGTTTGTAATAACTTTTCTTCTGACATAGTTTTTGAAATAAGTTAATAAATATATATAATGCAATAATTCCTTATTTTGCTGATCAATCCAATGGCTATTTAACCCAACTGTTTTTAGATGAAATAACCTAGGATGATTTTATTGGATTATAGTCCGATGAACTTAAAAGGTTCTACTTTCTTAAGGTGCGCATTGCTCAATCCAGTATAGGTTTTGTTTTGCTCCACATCAAGTTTAAGAACTTTACCTTTCTCGCTCAGATCCAGATCTTTTAGATTTATCCAGAAAGTTCCTGGAGTGGTCACTGTTTCAAAATAGTATACCAAATCTTTGTGATCCGCTACAGAACGCCATCTTGTAGACGAGATATTAGGCTCCTCCTTGGAAGAAATGCCATAGGGAACAGAACAATTTCGAATCACGCTAAAGACACTGGCAATCGATGTCCTCACATCATCGGTCTGAGGAATCGCATCGATATAAAAGGATGCCCGCACAAATCGGTCTGCAGCACGGTTTGTCCCAGGGAGCATGATGGTACCGGGAATTCCCCGCCAATAATTATTGAGTGCCAGCTGCTCATCAAAAACTGGCGAGTTCGTCATAACGACATATTTCGGATCATGGTGTATTACGAGCCGGCCATTGATGTATTCAAATATGGCATTATCACCAGATTTATCAGATAGTGACAGATGAAGTGTTGTAAATCGTTCAGTGCCTGGGATATAGTCGCTTACTAAGGCGAATGATTCTCTTCTAAGTGCCGCTACAGCTTCCGCGACCGAACCATAATTGTCCAGCACATACTGTGCCCATGCCGCAATACTCAGCCCGGGCTTCTGTCCTTTTGGATCGAATTTGGGATATTGGGATTCGGCGAGCCACAGCACATTGGCAACAAGACCGGCCTCATTCAGACCATCTGTTGTAGCCATGTCCCAGGCGCTAGCAATGACACTTCCATATTTCGAAGTCCATTTGACAGAACTGGGGCCAACTTCGCCATTCCGTTGCATCCCCTTTGGAAATACCCATAAATTAACGGGTATTTCATCCCGCCAGTCCATACTCCTTGCGGTGAGCACGGTTTGATTGGGGCCTTTATATACAACCCTTGTGCATGCATCGGTTTTGCGATATACAAAGCAAAACAGAAATAGCAAAACAATAAAGCATCTTTTCATTTTTTATAAGTTTTATGTTTAAAAATATTTACCTTCTGTAATTCATATAATTTATTGTTTCACACAGCGTATTTGATATGCTGTATTTGCCTCAGCTTGGCCAATATTAATTCCATAGCCAACGTCACCTGCGGCTCCGGTGAGGTGTAGTTCGCGATAACCGCCATCTGTTCCGCTCAATAAATAGTTGCCTTCACGGCCAATTGTCGGTCCGGGTGTGTTTTCGTTGTGATATGCACCGGCATATACGTAGGCTCATTAAACACAAATTAAGAGTTAGGCTTTGGTTTTAAAGTATACTCTATTTTTGTTAATAAGCAATAAATAATTATGAAAAAGAACTGCTATTTGTCAATAAAGAAAACCGACATTTTTGTAATAAACCTTTTATTGTCGTTTTTTGTTTTCGAACTAAATAAAATTAAATAACGTGTCCCTAGGTAGGGAGACGTTATTAAAGATCTATGTTTCTTAGGCTTCGCGCACATAGAGTGGCGATACTGAGTATTTATTTCTAATTTTTATTTATTCCAATTGAATATCGAATTCGTCAAAAGATTCTTTGCGCCAGGCCATGTCCTGTGTGGAGGTTGAAAGTGCAAATAACGGCGAGAACGTTTTTACTTTTACGGTTTTGCCATCCGGAAGAAATTCAAGGATCCGTAACCAGCCATCGCCTCCGCTGCCCTGATGTCCGCCGCCCAGTGCCTGGGCATTAAAGGTCATTTGGTTTACCTTTTTGTCAGCGGAATTTTTGTCAATGCGGAAACCAATGTGCTTTTTTATATCATTGGCAGCGCCGATATGGCCCGAAAATACCAGCGCTATGTTTTTGGAAGGTTGGACTAGTTTTTTCCAGACGGATTTGCCATAGTTGGCGTCATCAAGATCATATTTTTCTTTTTCAATATGCTCGTTTTTATAATTTAAATAAGAATGTGTTAAAAGGACGACTTGATGATTGCTGTATGCTGGTCGGTTAATTATTGATCTGGCCCATCCCAATACCGTGTCTCTTGGAGCAAATTCCAACGATAGAAAAAGAAAATTTTGTCCATGTGGCGAGCGCCATTCGTAGCTTGCATTTTCTAAACTCGGATCACCGTATATGTTTTCGGTGACATCCCGCAGCAGCTCCAGGTTTTTGCTGTTTTTGTCTGAAGGGAAATAACGTGGAAAATGGGTGGTTTTTGGCTTGTGCGTATAGCTGAATATATTATAATCGTGGTTTCCTGTCGCTGTGATATAGGGTAGTTTTCCGTCTAATTTAGCGAAAGCTTTTGCCGCAGCTTCCCATTGCTGTTTTCCGGTCTGGTCCATTTTTATCCGGTTAGGATTAATGATATCATCATGTTCCACTAGATCACCGGTACAGAGCACGATTTTTATATTCATTCTTTCCTGATGCTCAACAATCCAGTTCATCATGATATCTAAAATAGGTTGATTCCGCTTGAACTTTGTATAGTTCTGTATATCCGGAAGCAGTACCATGGACCATGATTTTTGGTCGCTCAGCGTCGGCTGCTGAAAATGATTGCCTATTGACTGACTTTTTGCTGCTGTTATAAAATACCCCAGGTAAAAGAATAGCAGACTGTTTTTGATGATGGTTCTCATTGTGAAAAAAATTAAATCTAGAACTTTTATATGATTTACACCTAGCTGAATTTAGCTTGTATTTTTTTGTTTAAAAATCTTTTTTTTCTCTCTACAAGATGAAAGGTGTATGGTAGTTCGGTTTATGAGCTAACATTGTTGTCCTATGCTTCCTTATCGAATAATAGCTGCGGTTTTCCATTGGCAATTCATGTTAATTTGATGTTAAATTATCTTTAAATATGTTTATTTTAGTGTTTAAATATGTTTAAATATATTAAATTTGTTTGTATTTTATTTTTTATAATAAATTTTAATGTTTAATATTGTTGAATAACATATACCTAAGTTTCATAATAACCAATTGGATCGGGATAATCTCAGTGGTATGAATAGTAAATCTATAATTCTTATATAATCAAAATGAATAAAACATTTCGTTTGGCTGCGTTACTATGTGCAATGCCTATAAGCATGGTTTTGGCACAGCAGGCCGCCATGAAGGGGCGTGTCGTTGATGCGCAGGGACATCCGCTAATAGGGGCGACCGTTAAGGTTAAAGGGAGTGCTGCCGGTCCTTCGGCTGTGTTGGACAATGGTGAATTTAGTTTAAACGTAAAAAATGGGGATACAATAATTGTCACCATGCTCGGGTATGCACAGCGGGAGGTTGTTTATCAGGGGCAGGCTAGTTTAGCTATTGTACTGGAGGGAAGTGCGACCAACATCGAAGAGGTTGTTGTGGTTGGGTATGGCACACAAAAGAAAGTTAATTTAACGGGGGCTGTATCCGTTATCGAAAGTGGCCAGCTGGAACGCCGGCCTAATCTTTCGACTTCATCGGCCTTACAGGGGTTGGCTCCGGGTGTGACGGTGACCTCGCAGACTGGCGCTCCGGGTGGCGATGGCGGACAGATCCGGATCCGGGGAATTAATTCTTTTGGTGGTTCTGATTCCTCTCCATTGGTGATTATAGACGGTGTGGCCGGATCGATAGATAATATTGACTACAATCTGATCGAAAGTATCTCTGTGCTCAAAGATGCTGCTTCTTCTGCTATCTATGGTTCGCGGGCTGCCAATGGCGTGATTTTGATTACGACAAAAAGAGGGAAGGACAAGTTGGCTATAGATTATAAGGGTTATATCGGTATGCAGGATCCTACTGCTATCCCTAAGGTAGCCGACGGACTCACGTATATGCGTATGTTTAACGAGGCGAACCGCAATGATGGAAATCAGCCTACTTATACGGATGAGGCCATGGAGGAATATCGCAAATTATATGCCGCTGCCCCGGATAATTTTGATTGGCAAAAGGCAATTCTAAAGGGCTCTGGCTTTACACAAAACCATTTCTTGAGTCTTTCTGCAAATAGCGGTATTATTCGTGTAGCACCTTCGTTTGGTTATTCCACGCAGGACGGACTCATCAAGAACACGGGGTTTAAACGTTATGTTTTCCGTAATAATATGGACATTACGCCAAGTGATAAATTTTCGGTACGGATGGATCTCTCGGTGACCAATAAAAATAGAAAGCAGATTGCCGGTGAAGGAACGATATGGAATTACTTGGGCCGCATGCCGACGGATTTGCCTATTCGCCATCCCAATGGACTATGGGCTGAGGGTTGGGTGAAAAATAATCCTGTAGCACAGATCGAAGAGGGCGGGAATAATAATACGAACAACCTGGAATTTATTGGGAATCTATCCCTGAATTATAAACCTACGGAATGGCTTAGCCTCCTGGGGACAATCGCGCCGAGGTATTTAACGAGAAATACGCATCAGTTTACCAAAATGGTAGAAGTATATGATGTAAATGGGGCTTCAGCTGGCTCGGCCAATACGACAACAGATCTTACAGAGCGTTCTTACAGGCAATATTTTGGGAGCTATTTTGTGACGGCAACGGCCGACAGATCTTATGGAGACCATAGTTTTAAAATGATGGTGGGGACCTCCCGGGAGTCTTTTAATGAAAAGTTTTTGATGGGTTACCGCCGGGACTTTATGTATGACACTTATGAGGTTTTAAATGCCGGGGCTGACAATGCAACAAAGAATAATGGCAGTACAATTGATGAGTGGCTGCTGATATCTCAGTTTGGCCGATTGAATTACAGCTTCAAAGATCGCTATTTATTTGAAGCGAACATCAGGCACGACGGAAGTTCCAGATTTGTTAAAAATAACAGATGGTCCACATTTCCATCTTTCTCTGCGGGCTGGCGCCTCAGCGAGGAGCCCTTTATGGAAAGTTTAAAAGGAGCGGTCAATCAGCTTAAATTAAGAGGCTCATGGGGTAAGCTCGGAAATCAGAATATCGGTGATTCTTATTACCCTTTCGCCTCGCAGCTGGCCTTGGGAAGTATATCCATGGGCGGACAATTGTATCCATTGGTATCGCAGAATGAAATGGCCAATGAAAGATTGGTGTGGGAATCTACGACGATGAGTGGGGCAGGGCTCGATGCGGTATTGTTTAAGAATTTTAGCCTGACTTTCGACTGGTATAGCAAGACGACCAATGGGATTTTGCTCAAACTTGATATACCTGCCGTACATGGACTTCCCGGACCGTTTCAGAATGCAGGCAAGGTGCAGAATAAAGGTTGGGAACTTGCTGTTCGTTATGATAAGAAATTTGGGGATTTTAAGCTCGGTTTAGGTGGGAATATAGCTGATGTCAAGAACAAAATCCTGGATATGAGCAATACAACGATGGGGACATTTTTACGTCAGCAGACTGGATATTCGATTAATTCTATTTATGGCTATGTGGCTGATGGTTATTACCAAGATGCGGATGAAATCAAAAACGGTCCTGCCCAGTTCGGAACGCTGCAGCCGGGTGACATTCGTTATAAGGATATCGCGGGAGGATTCGATGGGGCTGGTAACCCGATACCGGATGGCAAAATCAATGAAAGTGATAAACTGATCATTGGTAATACGATTCCACGTTATACCTATGGTGTAAATCTGGATCTGAGTTACAAAGGGCTTCGGCTGAATGCATTTGTGCAGGGAGTGGCCAAAGCGGATGGCTACCTGAGCTCGCATTATGTTGTCCCGCTGGCAATGGCAAGTGCTGTCAAGGAATGGCAGACCGATTACTGGACGGTAGACAATCCGGATGCTGCATTGCCGCGCTTATCGCATTCTTCGACCAACAATACGCAAAACTCCACTTTCTGGATGCGGAGTGCAGCTTATCTCCGGCTTAAAAATATACAATTGGGGTATGAAATTCCACAGCATCTATTAGCTAAATTGAAATTGAATGGGCTGTTTGTGTATGTTAATGGACAAAATCTCTTTACGAAAACCAATTTCTATAAAGGATATGATCCTGAAATCAATTACAATGCAGGAGCTAGTGAAGGGGTTTCATTGGGAGATGGTAATTTCTATCCGCAGGTAAAAGTGTACACGTTTGGTGTTGATTTTAAATTTTAACGAAAACATGAAGAATCGCATAAAAATATATTTTGGTATAGCGCTGCTGGCTGCAACGGTTAGTAGCTGTAATTTGGATAAAGAACCGCTGAACGGTCCGGCCACGGGTACGTTTCCAGGCAATGAAACGGAAGCTGAGAATGGGTTGTTGGGGGCTTACAAGGCGCTGACCCTCCTGGATGCGAGCAGCACACCGTTTTTGCATGTGCTGGACAATATTACGGATATCGGTTATGCACGTCCGGGTAATAATTATACGCCTGGCATAACCAGCTCCTATACGACTGATAATGCCTTGGCTACGAAACCTTGGACAGCACATTATAAAACGCTTGCTCGGGTGCATTTGGTGTTGGATAAATTGCCAGGATTACAAGGAAAGATTCCGCCCGAAAAGTTGAAGCAATTGGATGCAGAGCTCCGTTTTATTCGTGCCTACGTGTATTCGCAATTGATTGAATTATATGGGGGGGTACCTTTATTGACTAAAAATGTACCTTTGGGAGATGCGAATATTGCCAAAACGGATGCTGCTGAAATTAGGCAATGGATCATTGAGGAGCTGACCGCTATTGCGGATGCTTTACCTGTTAACCAGTCCGCTTACGGAAAAGTAAGAGCGAGCAGTGTTGCCGCCTATATGTTAAAGGCCCGGGTTGCACTTTATGCGGGTAAATTTGATCTTGCCGCAGCGTCAGCTGATCAGGCGATTAAGCTTTCAAACGGATTGCATGAGCTGACTCCTTTCAATGAAAGCATAAATTATGCTGGCAAGAACCATGTTGCGGGCGAGCCTGATGTGAGCAATATTTTTGGACATGAGGGGTTCAAGAGCAGTAAAGAGTGGATCTGGGTCATGGAATATAATATCAATGTTCCCGGCAATGTGCATAATCAGCAATATTATGCGGCTTCACGCCTTGGTAGAGGGGTGGCTTATTGGGGGCCAACACAAGATTTCATCGACTCTTTTCAGGCTTCTGACGGTCTTTCGATTACCGAATCTACTGAATATGATGCTTCCAATCCTTTTGCGAATAGGGATCCGAGATTGGATATGTATTGTGTGCGGCCCGGATCTCGATTTCTTGGCTATCAATTTGAAATGAACAGCTCGTTTAAAAATGTGTCAAATTATTGGCCTGTTTTAAACGGGACCAGCGATAAGCCGGCCGTTGTGGCTAATGCAGACCAGTCTAATGCTGCCCGGTCATATAGCGGTTATTTGTGGCGGAAACATGTGGATATCAAAGATTTTGCAACGACTTCCGTCAATGGGCAAAGTGATCTGAATATCGGGCTTTTTAGGTATGCAGAATTGCTTTTGATCTATGCAGAAGCTAAAATAGAAGCGAATAAGATTGATAATTCGGTGTACGATGCCATCAATCAGATACGTCTTCGGGCGCATATGCCGGTACTTAAAGCCGGTCTTAGTCAGGCCGAATTAAGGAAAGCACTCCGTTATGAGCGTAAGGTCGAACTCGCTAGCGACGGCTTCAGGTGGTATGATCTGCGCCGCTGGGGAATTGCCAATCAGATTTTGAATGGTAATCTTTATCTTAACCGCGATGCAAATAAGTGGACTTCGGCAGTCCTGACCAAAATCGACGATAACGCTTCGCCGGTTTACAATACAGCGTTGGCGAATAAGGTTTTTGGTGTTCAGAATGTTATTTTTAAAATAAATAAGGATGAACTTTGGCCGATACCCGAAAGCGAAATTGTGATGGTCCCGAATCTGAAACAAAATCCTGGATACTAAAAGCGCTGTTCAAAAAGAAGGTCTCTAGCTGTTTAAACCTAAAGGCCTTCTTCCTGGTCAAGCAATGATTACTTTTACGCCGAGTTCCTCTATATTTTTGACATCACTTTCGGAGACTTTATTGTCGGTGATGATATAATGGATGTCTTCAATGTTGCATACCTTTCCGAGCCCTCTCTTTCCAAATTTGCTGCTGTCTGCCAGTACAATGACAGTTTGAGATGTTTCAAGCATTTTTTGGTTAAGGGTTGCTTCGGAAAGATTACTGATTGAAATGCCGAATTCGATATCTATACCATCCACGCCAAGAAAAAGAAGACTGCAGCTTACTTCGTCGAGCAATCTTGATGCATAGTGACCGGCTACCGAGGATGAATTTGGCCTGATCAGCCCGCCCAGCTGTAAGACTTCGATGTTTTTCTTGTTGCTAAGTTCGAGTCCGACTTTAAGCGCAGGAGTGATCACTGTCAGATGCTGTGTAGCTTCTAGATTTTTTGCCAGGGCATAGGCAGTGGTGCCTGAGCCGATCATGATCGAGTCGTTGTTTTTGATCAGTTTAATCGCAGCTTTGGCTATTCGTTCTTTATCATCGCTATTGATGGATTCTTTTTCCATGATATGGCGATCTCCCGCATAGGGATTGTAGGCAGAAGCGCCACCTTTTGTGCGAAATAAAAGGTTTTTATCTTCTAAAAGTTTAAGATCCTTACGAATCGTTACGCTGGAGACTTCCATTGCTCTGCTTAACCAATCGATGGAAATTTTTCCTTTTTCTTTAAGTTTCTTGAGTATGAATTCGTGTCGCTCTGTTATACTTTTCATAATGCTACAAGTTTATTGGCAAATATACTGTGTTGAAAATTAAACTTCAAGCTTCTAAATGTTAAATTATCTTTTTTTTTATTTAAAAATGTTTTATTTTGCTTTTTTTGTTATAAATTTGATTAATCAAAATAAAAGAAAAAAACCACAATCTATTTATGTCCAAGTTTGTCCTTCCGATTGCTCCGCTGTATAGGCGTTGGTTAATTATTCTCGTTATATTTTTGGCAATTGTCTTCAATTATTATGATCGCCAGATTGTGTCTATCTTAAAACCTATGCTAAAAGCGGAGTATGGTCTTGGGGACGATGGCTATGCATTGGTTATTAATGTTTTTACTTTGTTCTATGCACTCATGTATCCGGTCTCCGGTTGGCTTGTGGATCGGTTTGGCGAACGACGGGTGATGTTAATCGGTATTCTGGGTTGGTCTCTGGCTTGTTTTGGTGGTGGATTTTCGCGCACCTTCGGTTCTTTTCTTTTTTTTCGTGGATTGCTGGGCGCTTCCGAACCTGCTAATTTCCCCGCGCAATTAAAGGTAATTACGGTCTGGTTTTCGGGCAAGATGCGGGCTACTGCCAATAGCCTTTGCATAGCCGGCAGTTCAATAGGGGCTATCATTGCCCCACCGATGGTTGCCTGGCTGGCAATTTCCTACAATTTTCATACGGTCTTTATTGTAGCGGGCGTAATTGGCCTGGTGATCGCCTTGCTGTGGTTTGTGATTTACATTGAACCACCCGCTGCCATCGCTGAGGAAAATACGGTTGAACCTAAGCAATCGTCCTCGGCCTTTACCTGGAGGCAACTGTGGGGCAGAAAGTCGTTGTGGGGGATTCTGTTGATCCGATTCGTAAGTGATCCAGTTTGGTATTTTTGTTTGTTTTGGTTGCCAGGTTATCTTCAGGAAGAATCGGGCTTGACCTTGGCTCAGATTGGAATGTTTGGCTGGATACCATTTCTGTTGGCAGATTTAGGTGCTATCGGGACATCGGCTTGGTCTGATAGACTGGTAAGGAGAGGGAAAGACCCACTTCTGGCACGCAAGATTATGTTAACCGCAGTGGCGCTGCTGGCTCCGCTCTGTTGCCTCACCACTTATATTGCTAATCCTTATCTTACGTTGCTCATTTTTGGATTAGTGGCTATAGCGTGTCTGAGTTGGTTGTTTACGGTCAGTGTGGTGATTGCTGAGGCATTTCCTGTGGCTAATGTTGCCTCTGTTTTGGGTATTGCTGGCGGTTTTGGTGCCCTGGGGGCGGTCCTGTTTAATTATTTCGTCGGACAGATGCTGGGTTCGGTAGGTGCGGGCACCGTATTTATAATCATGGCATTTATGCATCCTTTAGCGGTATTGATCCTATGGACAATGGTAAAAAAAGAGCTTCCCGTGGTCGCGGAGCAGCAGCGGGCCGAATCGTTAGTCGTATAAAATTCCTTGACGTTCGTCTTTGTTTGTGTTTAACGTATTTATGTAGTTTGTGAAATAAATTTTTATAGAAATGAACAGTATGAAAAAGATTAGTGAACCTGCAAGAGAGGTTCCGGTAAGAATGGAGGTCGATGTATTGGTTGTCGGTGGAGGGCCTGCAGGTATTATTGCGGCGCAGGCTGCAGCTTCGGATGGTCTGAAAGTGGCTTTGATTGACAACAGAAGTTTTGTTGGTGGCAATATGACGATCGGTCTACCAATTTTGGGCTTTCTTGGGCAAAAGGGGAATCAGATCATCAAAGGTCTTCCACAGCGTTTTATCGATAGGTTGAAAGCTGTGGATGCGGCATCGGAACACCGTCCTTGTCCATTGCACATGAGTCTTACGTTGGTAGAGCCCGAAGCGGTTAAAAATATTGGTTTAAAAGTTCTGGAAGAGGCAGGAGTAGAAGTCCTGCTGTATGTTTTTTCGGCAGGCGTGGTGATGGAGGGCGATGTGCTCAAAGGAGTGTTCATTGAAAGCAAATCCGGCCGGGAAGTAATTCTCGCAAAGACAATCATCGATTGTACAGGTGATGCCGATGTGGCCTTTAGGGCAGGGGTTGCCTGTGAGCAGGGGAATGAAACTGGTGGGGCGCAGCCACCGACACTGATGTTTTGCATGGGGGGTGTTGATACCGAAAAACTGCGTATGTCCATTGCCGAAGAACCCCGGACGTATCTGACGGATTTTATTCCCGCTGAATATTTTGGGCAGAATAACCAGTTTATCGTCGTTGGATTACGCAGCGTGATGGAGAAAGCGAGATTGGCGGGGTACCATTTGCCTGTTGAGCGCACGATATTAATCACAGGGCTCCGAGAAGGAGAGGTGTGGGTCAATATGTCCCGCGTGAATGGGGTGGACGGCACCAATCCGGCCAGTCTGACATTTGGAGAAATAGAAGGGCGCAAACAGGTCGAAGAGATTCAGCGCTATTTAGTGGAATTCGTTCCAGGATTCGAGCAGGCTAAATTTACTAAAATGGCTCCCTTTCTGGGAATTCGGGAAACTAGGCGTATTGTAGGCCAATATGTGCTTACGGCCGATGATATTTTGGCATGCACCCGTTTTGACGATGCTATTGCAGTAGCGAGCTACCCGCTCGATATCCATCATCCTGAAGGGGGAGGCTGTACCTTGATCTGGTGTGGGGACAGTTATGATATTCCATATCGTTCGTTGTTGCCTACACATATTAAAAACCTATTAGTGGCAGGGCGATCTATTTCTACGACGCATGAGGCGATGTCTGCGATTCGTGTAATGGCTCCTTGTATGGCCATGGGGGAGGCTGCCGGACGTGCTGCTAAAATCGCGGTTCGTAAAGGTGTTTCTCCCGCTGAAATCAATGTTGATGAGCTTCGTAGGGAACTGATTGCCGAAGGGGCATATCTTGGAGAAAATGAAACGGTCGTCTGATATGATAAGGGATACTAACAAGGATCTGCTAGGTCGAAGAGGTTTTTTGCAAAAGTTTGGGGCGGCTGCGCTTGTGTCGCTGCTACCCTTGGACGATACTGTTGCCAGTGGGTTTGTCAAAAAAGATAATCTTCGTGTCTTGACCTGTAATATACGGGTAGATCTCGAAGAGGACGCGGCAAAGGGATTGGGCTGGCAGCAACGACGGGCGGCATGTCTGGAAGTGATCAAGCGACAGCGGCCAGATATCATCGGTTTTCAGGAAGTCCTGTATAATCAATTTATAGCTATTAAAGATGCGATGCCGGAATATGTTGCGCTGGGATTCGATGGCCCGGAAATGGACGCCATCAAAACGGGATATCATGGTATTGCAAAAAATCCAGTTTTATTTTCCAAAAAGCGGTTTGAGCTGTTGGCAGCTGGTACATATTGGCTATCCGAGACACCGTTGATAGGTGGAAGTATTTCTTGGGGCTCAGCACGCGCCCGTAATGCCTGTTGGGTACGGTTGTACGACCGCTCTAGTAAAAAGGAGTTTCGCCTAGTGAATCTTCATCTGGATCATGTCAATGCCGAAGCAAAACTGAAGCAGATAGCGGTGGTACTGGATGAGTCTGCGCAATATGCCGATGGATTTGTGCAGGTCATGACCGGCGATTTTAATGTTGGACCCGACAGCCAAGTGTACCAGAATGTGCTGTCAGCAGGCTGGAAAGATACTTTTATTGAACTGCATGGTGCGAAAGATTTTGGTGGTACGACCCATGGATTTAAAGGTGAGCAGTATGAGAAGAAGGACCGGGCAAAAAAAATCGACTTTATATTTACCAAAGGTCCGGTTGTTCCTAAAGCATCAGTCATTATCAAAGACAATGTTAAGGGGATTTACCCGAGTGATCATTATTTTTTGCTTGCTGAACTTGAATTATAAATAGGCACAGCAATTTTAAAAGAGCAATATATTTAATATTGCTTTTTTTTGTTTAATAATTTTTTATTTAATGTTATTTTATGTTTTATTTTGTTTTATTTTGTTAATTTAGTGCTGTAAAGTAACCAATATTCAAAAAAACTAAATTATGGTACACATACTTGGGAAATGGGGAATTCCTTCAAATTTAAAATGGGGTTATCTGGGTATCCTCCTTTTTATGATGGGCGATGGTGTTGAACAGGGCTGGTTGAGTCCCTATCTAATAGCGCATGGAATGAATATACAGCAGTCAGCTAGTTTATTTACGGTTTATGGAGTGACAATTGCCATCTCTTCTTGGTTTTCGGGTGTACTTGCCGAAAATTACGGCCCGCGCAGCTCCATGGTGATGGGCTTACTGCTTTATATGATCGGTACAATCGGTTTTGTCGGACTTGGGATGCAAAAGCTTGATTTTACTTTCATGCTGTTATTTTATGCCATTCGTGGTTTCGGTTATCCGCTGTTTGCTTATTCCTTTATGGTCTGGATTACCTATCGTACACCTCAAACGATGTTAGGGCGTGCTGTAGGCTGGTTTTGGTTTGTTTTTACGGGGGGATTGAACGTACTCGGTGCTTACTATTCAAGCTGGGCCTTAGAGTACATGGGCTACCAGAATACGCTGTGGTCCTCGTTGTTATGGGTCTTGATCGGCGCGTTTTTCGCCTTGGTTTTAAACCGTGACCGATTTGCGGTCCCTCATGCCGGGCAATCGAAATTAAAAGATATGCTGAAAGGACTGACCATTGTTAGGCGCGAGCCTAAGGTCTTGTTGGGCGGAATCGTAAGGGTGATCAATACCACGGCACAGTTTGCTTTTCCGGTCTTTCTGCCCATGTATATGGCCCAATATGGTTTTGAAACCAAGGCTTGGTTGCAGATTTGGGGTACCATTTTTACCAGCAATATCGTCTTTAACCTCCTATTTGGATTTGTTGGAGATCGGCTTGGCTGGCGTAACACCATTATGTGGTTTGGAGGAGTAGGCTGTGCGGTTGCAACACTGCTGTTTTATTATTCACCGGCCTGGTTTGGCGGTAATTATTGGGCTGTATTGGCAGCAGGCGTATTATGGGGTGCTTTGCTCGCCGGGTACGTCCCACTGTCGGCACTAGTACCTTCTTTGGTAAAAGAGGAGAAGGGGTCGGCAATGGCGATTCTCAATCTCGGGGCTGGCCTGCCTGTATTTGTAGGTCCGGTTCTGGTTGGGCTGTGCATCGGTACGCTGGGAAGTGAGGGTGTAGTTTGGATGCTGGCGGTCCTTTATTTGTTGAGCGCTTTCTTGACTGCCTTAATCAGACTGCCTGTGCAGCATTCAATTAAAATTGATAGAAATATATAAAATTAAATAGAAGAACGAAAACTATGAAAGTATTATTGACGGCTCCCTATGAGAATGAGAAGGCATTCGGAGAATTGGTGGGTTTGGTTGGCGAAGTTATTTATCGGCCATGGAAACCACATGGCAGAGCCTATAACCCAGCGGAGCTCATTGATCTTTTGCGGGACACGGGAGCGGAGGCCTTGATCGCTGAACATGACGAAATTACTGCGGAGGTGCTTCATGCGAATCCTTCGTTAAAGTTTGTCGGTATTTGCCGCGGCACACCGTCCAATATTGATTTACCTGTAGCCACCAAGCTGGGGATTCCTGTTTTTAATACGCCGGCCCGCAATGCGCAGGCTGTCGCTGAAATGTTTATCGCCAATGTGATTACGCTGATGCGTAATACGCTCCCAGCTGTTGACTGGCTGGAAAATAAAAATTGGGGCGTGGGTGCACATACTTCCTATCTGCAATTTAAAGGAAATGAACTTGCTGGAAAGAAGGTAGGAATGGTTGGTTTTGGTGCAGTGGGCCAGCATATCGCACGCATGTTGAGCAGCTTTCCTAGTGAAATTTATTACTTCGATCCCTACTATGCGGACGAGAATACCGCGTATAAGAAGGTGGAATTAACCGAACTTTTTACTTCTTGCGATGTTGTAGGGATACACCTGCCCGTAACTCCGGAGACCGTAGGTATGATTGATGCAAAATATCTTTCTTTATTGAAAAAAGAGGCTATTTTTGTTAATACAGCCCGGGCTACGGTGGTCAATCGTGAAGACTTACTTATGCTTTTGGAGGCAGGACAGATCCGTGGTGCTGTGCTCGATGTATTTTATCATGAACCTCCAGATGAGATTGACTATAAAATGATCCTCCACAAGAATGTCATCGCCACACCGCATATTGCCGGCGCCACGCACGAAGTAGAGGACCATCATGCATTTATTATGAACAATAACTTGAAGGAGTATTTTGTGAATGGAAATAAGACGATTCGTCAATTGGTAAATAAAGCTGTACTTGAAAACTTAAATGTATAAAAGGTGATAAAAAAAGCATATTTGATTGTAGATATCGGTACGGGGAATGCGCGTGTCGGCGTAGCATCCCCTGCGGGTGAGTTATTGAGCATAAAACGGGAAAATGTACAGTATGAATCTGACAATCGTTACGAAGAATCTATTTACTTTGATCCCAATAAACTCTGGGACGAAATTTGTCGTCTGTCTGCTGAAGCGATAGCAGAAGCCGGTTCGGTACAGATTGAAGCGATCACGGCAACCAGCCAGCGCGAAGGTATCGTCATTATTGACAAAGAGGGAAACTCGGTTTTGGGGATGCCGAATATAGATCACCGGGGAAGGGCATGGGAGAACGAACTGGCAGCTAAAGTTCAGGTGTATCAAATAACCGGCAGATACCCAACTTCTCTTTTTTCGGCATTCAAATTGGTCGGTCTTCGCGAGGTATATCCCGATATCTTTAATGATATGGCTTGCTTTATGAGTATTAGCGATTGGGTCCAATATAAATTTTCAGGAATCTGCGGTTATGAGCATTCGCAAGCTTCCGAAACTTTATTGTATGATGTTGCCAGAAAAAATTGGAGCCAGGAGTTATTTGCGCAGTTTAATTTGCCTACCGCCATTGTTCCGCCGTTGAAAGAGGCGGGTTCCATTTTGGGGTATATTCTACCCGATCTCGCCGTAAAAATGGGGATCAATGCTGGGGCTAAGGTGATTGTTGGTGGCGGCGATACGCAACTGGCCATAAAAAGTATTGCGCCATCAGCTAACGACGTTGTGATCGTTTCGGGTACAACAACACCTATTATCAAGATTGTTGAGGATTATGTTTTGGATTCGGATAGGCGTACTTGGACCAGTCGCCATGTTGAAGCCGATGAGTTTATCCTAGAAGCCAATGCTGGTGTGACGGGGCTCAATTACCAACGTCTGAAGGAGATCTTCTATCCAAACGAAGGCTATGATATCATCGAAAAAGAACTGGAAAAAGTGACCTATTCGCAGTGTGTGGCTTCACTGGGGTCGCTTATCGCAGACGAGGACAAACCACTTACCAAAGGGGGATTTATTTTTAATGCCCCGGTCTCTCATCAATTGACCAGAGGTAGTTTTGTTTTCGCTATCCTTTGGGATATAGCATGTAGCATTTATGAGAATTACAAGTTTTTGTGTGCTGTATCGCCGCACAATGAAAGCTATATCTGGGCCTGTGGTGGTGGTATGGAAAGCCGAAAATTACGACAATTTATCGCTAATTTATTTGGCAAAAGCATCAAGATCAGGGATACCTTTCGGCAAGCATCGGTTTTGGGCGGAGTCCTTGTCTGTAACGAAGCACTTGGTTTGGAAAATTTTGAACCTGTGCTGTTGGACGAAGTCGAACCCCAAAATCACGAACAATTTGAGCAATTGTATTTGGAGTGGAAAAATGCACGCAGAACATTTAAGCAAGTGACCTCATAGATGGATACCTATTTCTTTGGATTGGATGTTGGCACACAGGGTGCGCGTGCCGTGTTGGTCGATCAGCTCGGAAATATAATGGGGTCAGAATCGGTTAAATTCGATCTCGATGAGCGGTTTAGAGAAGAGCAGTCCCCTGCTATATGGTGGCGTGACTGTACCGCTATTATTACCAAAATTTTGGCGGGATTGCCACAGGCGATCGATAGAGAGGCTATTCGGGCAATTTCTGTAACGTCGACTTCGGGAACGGTTATACCTCTTGATCGAAATAACCTTCCGCTTCACGATGCGATCATGTATAGTGATGGCCGGTCTGTAAAGCAAGGGGAGCGTTGTATGCAAGCGGCAAAAGACCATGTACAACATGGTTATACCGGATTCAATTCCTCGAGTGGAATGAGCAAAATGCTGTGGTATGTAGAGCGTTATCCCGATAAAGTAAAAGATATCGCTTTATGGATCCATGCCTCGGATTATATCGTAGGTAAGCTGTCGGGGAATTATCACATGACTGACTATACCAATGTGCTCAAGAGCGGATACGACCTGAATGCCTTGGAATGGCCTTCTTATATTGTTGATGTATTGGGTATGAAGCCTGAATGGTTACAACAGGTTGTCCCGTCCGGTACAATCATTGGTAAATTGAGTGCGGACCTGGCAATGGCTTGGCAGCTACCGCGTATTGATGTGGTTGTCGGTATGACGGATGGCTGTGCGACTCAGATGGCGTCGGGAGCCGTAAATCCCGGAGAGTGGAACACGACGATTGGGACTACTTTAGTCATCAAAGGGGTGACCAAGTCACAAGTCATTGATCCCTTGGGTAGGTTATATAGCCATCGCCATCCTGAGGGGCACTGGATGCCCGGCGGGGCGAGCAATACAGGGGCGGACTGGATTAGCCTGGATTTTCAGGCTGATTTTCAGGAATTGACCGAACAGGTACCAGTATTGATTCCTACGGGGCTGTTAGCCTGGCCGCTCAAACATAAGGGGGAGCGCTATCCCATTATGGCACCTCAGGCTCGTGGTTTTGAACCCGAATCTGTCTCCCGGGAACTCGTGTTTGCAGCCAATTTAGAAGGGGTGGCTTTTATTGAGCGGTTAGCCTATGAGATTATTGAGGAACTGTCTGGTGAAAAAGTCAATGCCGTATTTACCGCCGGAGGTGGAAGTAATAGCAAGGTCTGGTTGAGGATCAGGAGCGCCGTGCTGAAAGTGCCGATTTTCAAATGTAGGGAGGCAACCGGTGCACTGGGGGCGGCAATTATGGCCGCATCATATAGCTATTATAGTTCTTTGGAAGAAGCTGCTTCAAAAATGACCCATAAAGAAATGCAGGTGTTTCCCGATATGGAATTAGCAGATTCCTATGAAGGACAATATCAACAGTTCAAATATAAACTCAAACAATTAGGCTATATTTAAGATGGTAACGATTATACTTTTAAGACACGGCGAAACGGCGTATAATGCCAATGGAAATCGGTATTGTGGACGTACGGATATCGCGCTGACTGGTAAAGGAGTGGATCAGGCCAAGCGTATGCAGCAGCTTCTGGAAGGACATAATTTTGAAGGGGTCTTCTGTTCTCCGCTGATCCGCGCCCGCCAGACTGCTGAGATTGCATCGGGTGCTGTACATGAATTACAGGTGGACAATAGATTGATCGAAATTGATTTTGGACAATGGGAAGGAAAGTGTTCGCCTGATTTTATTGCCGAGGATCCTCAGGCTTGGGAAAATTGGTTGCAGTCACCAGAGGATTATGCAGCAGGAAGAGTAGGAGAGACCGGACGCCAGGTGATCGATCGTGTCAAAAGTTTTTATGATGATATCCTACAGCGCTACGATGGTAAAACTGTATTGATCGTTGGTCATAATGGAATCAATCGGCTGTTTTTAGCGTATCAGCTCGGGATGCCGCTGGCTAACTATCGACGAATTGTCCAGGAGAATTCTGCTTTGACACTATTTACTTTAGATAAAGTGGCTGGTTTTAATTTATTAAAATTGAATGCCTGAACTTTTTTCTGAATGGATCAATTGTCTATTAAGGAGCACAACGTATTCATCCCATAGAGCAGGTCTCTCAGTGTGAAGCGATATATACACAAATTTTTAACCGTTAAAAATAAGTTAGTGATGAGAAAAATAGGTTTTTTTATCAGTTTGTTAGCGAGTACGATGGCATTGGGGGAACTGCAGGCGCAGGAGCTTCATACGCTTGACTTTAAAACCTGTAAAGCGATGCGTGCATATTTTCGCTATTCACCTGGTAAAAAGATAATAAGCGGCCATCGTGGTACGATCGAAAATGGACTGCCTGAAAATTCGATCCCGGCATTTGAAGCAGTACTGAAAAAAACGCCTGCTATTTTCGAAATAGATCCGCGTTACACAAAGGACAGTGTTGCCATACTGATGCATGATGCAACGTTGGAGCGGACAACAAACGGAGTTGGCAAAGTTGCTGATTATACTTGGGCTGAACTTCAGAAATTGAGGTTGCGGGACAAGACGGGCAAGGTGACCCCGTATGGAATCAATACACTTCAGGAAGTGATCGATTGGGCCAAAGGTAAGACCATACTCAATCTGGATAAGAAAGACTTGCCATTGGCTAAGACTGCTGAAATCATACGCCAAAATAATGCGTATGCCTGGGTCTGGGTGACGGTGCATAATGTCGAACAGGCGAAATATTACCTTGATCAAAATAAAGATCAGTATTTGTCCATGCATATTAAAGACCGGGCAGCTTTAGCTAAATTTGAATCCTCGGGGCTACCCTACGACCGGATGATTGTTTATATCGGTTCTGAAATTGTGCCAGCAAATCAGGAAATGTACCGTTTTTTTAACAACAAAGGGGTGATGTGCATGATATCAACTGCGCCTAGCTACGATAAACTAGCAGAAAAAGAGCAACGTTACGAGAGCTATAGCGCTGTATTCGAAGACGGAGCTTCTGTTTTAGAATCTGATTTACCAATAGAGGTAAGTCGTGCGATTAGCCAGAAATAAATTGCCATAAGGAGTTGCAGACCGAGCCGAAGCTACGCTGGGCATCATCGTAAGCTTTGCGGCAAGTAGGCTACTCCGAAGCTGGCGACCTAAAGGCCCAGAGAAGTAACAAAAGGCTTGGTTTTAATAACAAAGGGTATTAATAACAAAGGGTATTCCTATTGCATGAATACCCTTTGTAATCCTATAAAAAGAGATGTTATTTATCCGTAGGGGGGAGCTCTACCTTTCCGTTTACCTGCTGCATAACCAGACGGTGGAAATGCTCCACAATGTCTGCATAGTTTTGATCGTTCGCGAGGTTAATCATCTGGTGCGGATCGTTAACCACATCTGTCAGCGATTTTCCGGCACCGTGGCCGAAAAATTCCGCATACCGCCATTTTTCCGTACGAAGGGTAATCCCGGTCACACCTTTTCCATTTTCGCTCCAAACGGTATATGCTGGCCGTTCCCAAGTTTGATCAGGTTTGTTTAGTAAGGATCTTAAGCTTTTTCCTTCTAAACCCTCATAGCTGGGTAGTCCACAGAGGTCGACTAAAGTGGGGTAGATATCGAGCAGTTCCACGACACGCGGCGAAGGCTGCCCATTGCCTACAGCACGTGGATCGTAGATAATAAAGGGCACACGGGTGCCGCTTTCCCATAGCGATCCGGCTTTGGACCACTTTCCTTTTTCACCCAGTTGATAGCCATGGTCACTCCAAAAGACCACGATGGTATTTTCCTTTAATCCGGATTCTTCCAGCTTCTTTAACACCCGCCCGACATTCCAGTCCATATAACTGATGCAGGCAAGATAGGCCTTAATATATTCTTTGGCTTCCTGTGCCGATGCTGTCCGGTTGACAAAGAAATCAGCATTCCTCCGGCGGATGGATCCGGCCGGAAATCCCACGGGTATGCCGGGCATCGATGAAAAATCCGGCGGCAGCGCAATACTGTCCAGATCATACAGATCAAAGAATTCCTTTGGAGCTACAAACGGGGTATGCGGTTTTGAAAAACCGCAGGCCAAAAAGAAGGGTTGCTCGGTTTGCTTTAGGTTCTCTAAATATTGAATGGCTCTGTCCGCCACTTTTGTATCACCAATGCGCCTTGCCTCTTCTCCCGTTAAGGCCGCCCATTTGTCTGATGGTGTCGACGCGGCATAGGGTTCGATACGGGGCGGTGAATTGGTATATTCTTGCCAATAGGATTGTGAATCCACTGCTGCTGGGGGAGCGCCATTAACCACGGTGCCGTATTGACGCTTTTCTCCGCCAATATCCCAGGCCTCTGTATCATCTATGCCGCCATGGAAGACCTTACCACTTCGGATGGTGGTGTATCCGTTTTGCTTAAAATATTTAGGGAGGCTGACCCAATCCGGAAAAGATGCGTTAAACCATTCTCTATTTCCGTAAAGGCCACTTGTTGTCGGGCGTTTTCCGGTTAACAAGGATGACCTGGAGGGATTGCACAATGGGTATTGACAATACGCATGTTCGAACCATACGCCCTTCGCCGCCAGGCGATCTAAATTGGGGGTCTGTGCCAAAGGATGTCCATATATGCCCATATCTGTCCGCAGGTCATCTGCAATCAGAAACAATACATTGTATTTTTTTGGGGCTGAATCTACGGGTGTTCTGTGTTGAGAGTGTCCTCGTAAGCATAGAACAAGATTCAGGAAGCAAAGCAACAGGTAATAATATTTTTTCATTGTGATGTATTGGTTGTTATCGCCGACCGGCCAGCAATAGGACGGTACATGCGCTTGGTAAACGAAAGATACTATTTAATTCATTTTTTAAAGGTTAATATCCGGGGTTTTGATAGGATCGGCGGGCTGTTTCATCAAGCAGTACGCCATCCCTGTCCGTTAGCATGCTGATAAAAGATTGCGGAAAGGGTTTGAACGTATGCGTTGCTGAAAAGGTTCCTTTGCCATTTCCATCCTGGCCATTTACACCTGATGGATTATCCGATTTGGACCAGAGACCAGTACGGCTAGAGGCCAGTTGCGCGTGATGCAACATGCGCTCCAGCTGTATACCTGCATGGTGTATCCCTTCGTATAAGACCTGCTCTGTATTGAACTCGCGTGAGTACTCATTGTAGATAAAATGCACAAAACGCTTCAGTTCGGTATTCGCCTCGGGCGGATATTGTTCAGCCTTGGATTTCGTAGAGTTTCCATCCCAATAGGAAGCATCGACTCTAATTTTATCAAAGGTGGCCGATGCGGTGCTGTAAGGGTAGGAGCGTTCTTCCAAGCCCAATGATTCGGCACCAGGGTATAAGCGGGCCAATACCTCGGCGCGGTTTTCTCCGGCTTTATAGGCGGCCCGGTTGCGTAGTTTATTGATATCGGCGGTAGCATTGGCATAGTCTCCTTTGCGGCCATACGCTTCTGCCCGGATCAAGTAGGTTTCGGCAAGCCGGAAGATTGCCACGTCACGGGTGCCAAAATGGTTGTCTACCGTACTGCGGTTCGGATCGATAAATTTACGTGAAGAAGGACGGACTTTCCGGTTCAACAGGAGTCCAGCATTCCCACTGTAGCGGTCCGCTCCGGTCTTCCTATAATAGTATTTTCCATTGTCCTTGATCCACCGCGGATAGAGTACATAGGGCTGTGCGAGTGCCTCACTGATATCAATAGCCGTTTCTTTGCTGTTCTCCAGGAAAACAAGTCCCAGATCGGCCGTTCCAATTTTTCGCTGTCCGGCCAGGGCATTACGGCCATTCCAGGACGGACGTTTATAGCTTGGCTTGATATTGACATTAAAGAAATCGGCTTCATTTGCTTGCCAGGCCAGGGAAGCATTCTTGGCATCCGTATAAGCCAGGCCGGGACCGTCTGACTGGGAAGCATTGTCAAAGGAGGCACTCTCATATTCGAGCTGGAAGGATTTTTCAAAACGGGAATCGTTGATCTTATCGGTAAATACATCATAGCCCCAGTCCGAGGGTAGGAATCCCTGACCTTTTAGCAAACCGTAGGACCAGGTCCAGCTGGGGATATTCCAGGCCGCATTGCGGTAATCGGCGGTAAAGGCGGCGTTGGTACGCATACCATAGCGTCCATTCTCTAAATTATTGCCATAGGAGGCCTGCAGAATAATTTCGGAATTCGTTTCGTTGCTCCAATTGCCTTTCCTGATGGCAAAGAGATCCCAATAATCTGAGGCAAGACTGATTCCAGAATTTATGACCTGAGAGGAATAATAAATGGCGGAATCCAAATCTGCTACGCCTTCACCTTTGTATAATAGTCCCTGGTACGCATTGGGGCTTGTGGGATCTATATTTCCTTCTGCATTCCGGTAGGATTTAAAGGCTGCAGCCTGATGGCGCTGCAAATAAAGCTTGGCCAGGAAATGCAGGGCTGCGTTGCGGGTAATCCGGCCGCGTTGTGTCTGTCCGGCAGCAGGCAAATATTGCTCGGCAAAACGCAGGTCTGAAATTAATTTGGCATAGATGGTCGCCGAATTTGTTTTGGGCAGATAAAAATTAGCCGGCAGGCTGTTGTTGCTTTTCAGTGGAAAAGGGACATCCCCCAGTTGGGTGACCAGTAGGTAGTAGGCATAGGCTCGTAGAAAATAGAGTTCGGAAAGCTTTTGATTGGCATAGGCTGCATCACTTGCATATTTTCCCGGGGCTCTTTCGGTAATGATTTCGATGGCTTTGTTACAGTCATTGATAATCGGATAGGCCCCCAGTAGCTGGGTTTGATAATAACCGATCAGGTTGTTGGCATATTCACCCGCAGCGCCTGATGGCGACCATACTGCGGGACTGAAGGTCGCCCAGGCGTTATCGAGCGGTTCAGTAATATCGTTGCCTGTTTCAAAAAGAAAGGGGCCTTCCATAAACCCATATTTCCATCGTAAGATGTTGTAATTTGCGACGACAAGCTCATCGAGTCCTTTTTCGGATTCAAAATAGTCTTGGGTGATCGTAGAGACCATTTCTTCTTTGAGAAAGTCCTTGCAGGAACTTAATCCTGCTCCTGTCGACAGCATAGCGATTGCCCAAAGGGCGATGGTTTTTATAGTGTATTTTCCAAGTCTCATGTTTCGTTGATGCTAAGTGATTTAAAGACCGATTCTCAATCCGAGAACGGCACTGCGCAATAAGATGCTGTTGGCGGTCTGTCCACCGCTTTGAGCTGCGGCGGCACTATCCCAGCCATTGACATCATCCGGATTAAGGCCAATTTTTACAGCTTCACCGCCCCAGATGACTGGGTTGAGCACCTGCGCATATACTTGCAGGCTTCCAATATTAAGCCGATCGAGTACAGGTTGTTTAAATGTGTAGCCTAAAGAAATATAGCGCAATGATAACAGGCTGCCACTGGTGTAATTCCGCGCAGCATTGTAGTTTGTAAAGGTCGCTGTCGTCTGCTGCGGGAAGGCCGCCGCGGTATTGTCAGGGCTCCATACATCCGTTTCCGTACGGCGGCCATAGGTCTGTAGCGCGCCATAGTAGCTGCTGCCAATGCGGGCATAGACAAAGAAAGAGAGGTCCCAGTTTTTATAACGGAAAGCGTTGACAATCCCGCCGGTCCATTTGGGTCTATTGCTGCCTAAGATCTCCTTGTCACTGTCGTTGATGGTTCCAAAACCATTGTCGAGATAGGTGACAGTTTCGCCAGATGCCAGGGTGATAGATTTTGCGCCATCGGTACCGGGCTGTACTTCCACCAGTTCCTGATCCTTAATCTTTACTTGGCCCGGTAAAGCAGTGATATTTCCAATTTTTCGGTAGAGCTCGATGAGCCGCTGGTCTTCGGGCGTCTGTTGCCACAACCGGTCATAGACATAATCCCTAAATACGGCTATAGGTTGCCCGATAAACCAGCCATTGGCCACATCATCGACCTTACCATCGACCAGTTCGACGATCTTCTCCCGGTTTCTGCTCCAGGTCAGTGTCGTATTCCAGGAGAAATCCGGTCGGTCGATGTTTTTACTTGAGATGGAGATTTCTAGCCCGCTGTTGCTCGTTTTCCCGATATTGCCCAATATACTGTTGTAACCCAGCACGGGTGGAATGGACCGATTGAGCAGGAGATCTTTGGTATTCGCTCTATACCATTCGAGCGAACCTGATATCCTGTTGTTCAGAAATCCAAAATCCAGTCCGACATTATGCTGTACAGTTTTTTCCCAACCGAGATCGGCGTTTGGCATGGAGGATGATTTATAGCCCGGATACTGGGTTTCGTCAAAAACATAGGCGGCACCCGCGATTGTTCCCGAGGTGGTATAGGGCGACACGGAGGAATTACCAGTCACCCCGACGCCATAGCGCAGCTTGAGCTGATCAATCCAGTCGACCTGTTTTAACCAAGGTTCTTCTTCCAGCTTATAGCCCAGGGCCAGGGAGGGGAAGAAGTCAAACTTGTGCCCCTGAGCCAGTACCGATGCCCCATCCCAACGTCCCATTGCCGTCAGTAGGTACTTATTCTTCAAGGCATAATTAGCCCGTAACATATACGATAGCAAGGTGGATTTACTAAAGGACGTCCCATAGCTCATGGGGATACCGAGGTCATTGGCGCTCAGGTCGTACCACAGCGACGAAGGGAAGGTAATATCCTGCGCCCGGATATTAATGCCATTGGACCTATTTTCCTGTGAAGACTGTAAGGCATCCACTTTCAGGGACTGGTCAGTCCATTTCTTCTCAAAAGTCAGCATATTCTCAAACACCCAGGATAATCGCTTGTTGTGGGAATTGTAGCCAATCAATGGAGCTGTGCCCACCGCAGAGAAGGGGTTTGTATAATCGGGGCCATAGAACGAGCCTTTTTCTGTTCCGGTATACTGCACCCCAAATTTGAGCTGGTACTTTAACCAAGGTGTAAAATTCAGCTGTGCAAAAGCGTTGGAGAGCACACTGTATTGCGTATTTTCATTTTTGCTGTTTTCAATATTCAGGAGTACATTATGCGCCGACAGACCCGTGCGATTGGTATTCAACAAAAGACCATTTTCATCATAAGCCGGCGCATAGGGCATGAGCGCCAGGGCCTGGCCGTAAGAATCTTTTCCACCCGTATTGGAGCTGTTGTCAGCCATGCCATAATTTTGGACGGAATAACTGCCGATCATCGATATCCCCAGCTTCAGCCATTTTCGGGGCGAAACATCGCCTTTTAATGTCGTGGTATACCGCTTATAATCCTGATCGATCATGGCGCCCTGTTGATCGAGCAGTCCCGCAGACAGGTAAAGGCTGGATTTTTCATTACCCGAAGAAAGCGAGATGCTGTGATTGTTGGTTTTTGCAAGGCGTGTCACCAGATCTGTCCAATCCTGATTGAGGAGGTTGCCGCCGTTATATACGGGCACTTGCTGTGCGTATCCACGAGCAATCTCTTCTGGAGTAGCATCACGCAGCAGTACTTTGCCGTCTGCTCCCCAGCTATAGGCTTTACGGATGGATTCAATGCCGTAGGTTTCGCCACCACCAAAATTTTGAATATCAAAATCAGGGTCCGGTGCTGTGCCGTATTTTCCGGTGTAGGTGCCTCCATTGATGTGACTCTGACGTTGCCAGTCCAAAAGTGCCTTTGAATCCATCCAGTCAGTCGTCGAATGAATCTGATCCAAAGATAATGATCCGTTATATTGCACGGATACCTGTCCCTTTTTTCCTTCGAAAAGAGAGACCAGGATGACGCCATTTGCACCGCGTGATCCGTAGATTGCCGTTGCTGAGGCGTCTTTCAGAATTTCAATGGAGGCAATATCTTTTGGGTTGATAATAGATGCTTCGCTAGCGGATATCGGAATTCCGTCGACCACATAAAGCGGCTCATTGGAGGCATTTATGGAGCGGTTGCCGCGGATGCGTATGGTGCCTACACCACCAGGGCGGTTATTTGATGTAATGTCCACGCCGCTCGCTTTGCCTTGTATCCCTTGAACGATATTAACTATTGGCCGGTCATTGAGGTCCTGCCCCTTGATCTGGGACAATGCGCCTGTAATATCTCCTTTTTTTGTCGTTCCATAGCCGACGACAACAATTTCTTCGAGCTGCCGGTCATTGGGCTGCAATTTGATTTCCACGGGCGAGCGTTGTACAACGAGGGTATCCGAGCGGTAGCCCAGGTGGCTCACAATAATTTTAAAAGGCAATTTTTGGCCAGTTCGGAAGGAAAAGCGACCCCAGGTATCGGTCTGTACACGGTGTGTGACAGCATCCAGCTGCACGGTTGCTCCAGCGATGGGCTTATTGGTTCGTGCATCGAGCAGCGTGCCAATAAGGTCTGCATTGATAATGGGTGAAACGGGCTGCTGTGCGAGCACCATATTGGCCTGAAATGAGGCAAATAGGGCCACAGACAATCGTTTCCAATTGTTTATGTTCATGATTAAAACAGTAGATTAGGTTGATGTTGAATTCTTAAAAAATAATAGCTATTCAGCTATCGGGCACATGCATCACGCCATGCACATTCGTTTTTTCTTGAAAAAGAATGGATTCAACAGGGGACTGTTTTTTGGAGAGATCGTCTGTTTAAAATAAAACTTGCTCATAGAAATTTAATTGTGAAAATTACATTTAAAAAATAACAACGTTACCAACGCCAATTGAGAAACGATGAACAAATATAAAAATAGTAAATAATAAAGTCTACTATTTCTGTAGATTTTTTTGATTTATAATTGCAGTATACAATAGGGGATCGTGTTTGCTAAAAAATAATGGGACGAAATCGGCAACCTTGAGGAGCTGCAGAACGCTGCTCTCAGTGCCTTGGTCAGCCTCGCGAAAAACGGCTTGCAATATAGATGGAATAAGAGGGGAGGAAAATAAGCGTGGTGAGTATAAATTATATAAAGCGCACTGCAATACAGTGCGCTTTAATAAAGTAGCTGCTAAACGGATGATCTAATAGAACAGAAAATGCCAGCTTGCAGATTCGTTAGCATAATTAATCAATAAAAGCTACACCCTCGTAACAAGCGTTATAGATGTCTTTCAGATCTTGCAATACCGGAACCCGTGGGTTAAATCCTGTACATGGATCCAGGAGGGCATTGTTTGTAATGTAATCAATATTTTTCTCCCAATCTGCTTTTGAAATGCCAAATTCTTTGATCGATGCGATATTGTTTACCTCTTTACGTAGGGTTTCAATGGCCTGTGCCAATTCCTCAGCGGTTTCTTTACCGATCACTTTTGCCAGGTCCGGGAAACGAGTGGATACCTTGGCATTATAGCGGATGACATTCGGCAAGAAGATCGCATTTGCGGCACCATGTGGAATGCCATACAAAGCGCCTACCTGATGGGAGAGCGAGTGCACGATACCTAACCAGGCATTGTTAAAAGCCAATCCGGCCATAAATGACGCGTCGTGCATATTTTGGCGGGCCCGGATGTTTGTAGGGTTGTTTACGGCTTCTTTTAAGTTGTTGAAAACAATCTTCAGACCGCCTTTAGCCAATACATCGGCATAATTGTCGTCGATATTGGATACATAGGCTTCCACGCAGTGTGTCAAGGCATCCAGCCCCGTATTTGCCGTAATATATGCCGGCATGGAAGCACAGACTTCGCCATCGACAATAGCGATATCGGGTGTCAGTTCGTAGGAAACTATCGGGTATTTGACGCCTTTCTCCCGGTCTGTGATGACCGCAAGGCCGGTTGTTTCGGTGCCTGTACCACTGGTGGATGGGATAGCGATAAATTTCGCTTTGTTTCGCAACCTAGGGACGGTAAAAGGCTTGACCAGGGCATCAAAATCAGCATCCGGATATTCGTAGAATACCCACATCATTTTTGCAGCATCAATTGCCGAGCAGCCGCCAAGGCCGACGATCCAATCGGGTTCAAAGGCACGCATGGCGTCGGCACCCCGGAAACTTGTGGCTGATGACGGATCTTCCTCTACACCGTCAAAAACAAAAGTTTCAAGACCTGCTTCGTGTAGAAATGCGATTGATCTATCCAATGTTCCGCTCTTGCGCATCGAATTTCCGCCCGTCACGATAAAGGCCTTTTTACCTTTTATATTTTTCAGTTCTTCAAGACTTCCCGCGCCGTGGAATACTTCCCCTGCGATAAATAATTTACTCATGTTTCTATCTTTAAATGTGATACGACAAAGATAGTAGGGTGTGGGGCTCTGTTATTACACAAACAAGACTATGTGTTATACATTTGCGCCAATTCGTTCTGCAGCTGGGTGGGTGTTTCCCGGAGTTTGGCTTTCACAAACTTGTTGAGCGCCGCCGGAGAGTTGAAGCCCAGGTCAAAGGCAATTTCCTTGTGGGTGATGTCAGCAAACATCAACTGGCGCTTGATTTCGGTCAGAATCCTGTTGTGGATGGTATTGATCGCGGTATCGCCGCAATGTTTTTTGGTAATGGCATTGAGCTTTTTGGGTGTGATAGCAAGCTGATCGGCATAATACTGCACCGACCGCTGCTCTTTGTAGTTTTCATGCAGCAACTTTTTAAATTCGATATACAAGGGTTGGTCTGTGGTCTTATTCCCCAGGACAGGGTGCTGTCCGTGTACGGATTCAATAAGTTTGAGCAACAGGATCTTGATGTAAAAGCGCGCTTCTTCTTTGCGGACTAGGCTCGGATGTTCATAGATATTTTTGATCAGCTGGATCGTGTGGATACTTTCGGTAAATTCTGACCCGGACAGGACCGTATTATTCAGTTGGGTCGAGAGGTTGATATTATAGGGGCTTAACTCGTTTTTAAGGATATCCGAACAGAATAATACTTCTTCAAATAAGATGATTTTCCCGACTATTTGAGTAGACACCGCCTGAATAGCATGGACCTGATTGGGGAAGATCACCGAGATGCGGCTGCTGTTCAGCAGGTATTGACGCGCTTCGATCTGTAGTTTTAGTTCGCCTTCTTCGATCACTAAAATACAAAAGTAATCTTTTTGATGTGGCGTAGTATAGGCATGTACATGTGCGGAATTCAGGTCAAATACCCGGAAAGAGAGTTTCTCATCTTCCATTTTTTGGATCTGTTGTTTCAGCTGTAATCGTTCCATCAATTCGTTTCTGTTATTTTAAAAGAACGGCAAAGTTAGGAATTTATGGACAGGCTGACAGCGTTGGCGCATTAAAGATATGACATTTTGGATCCGTCGTAGCTTTGCGGCAAGCAGGCTCTTAGGACGCTAGCATAAAAATTGGGAATAAGAAATTAGCCAGCTTGTTGAAAACGTTTCCTATCAGGAGGCGCCTTTTTTCGGGTTAGAGCCGCCGTTACGCAGATGTTGTCGTAGATAGGCTGCTGTTAGTGAGACAGTATCCTTCAGCAAATCGGTAACCGTACCTGTAAATTGCACATTTCCACCAGACTTGCCGGCCCCGCGGCCTATGTCTATAATCCAGTCGGCCTGGGCAATGACATCGAGGTTGTGCTCAATGACGATGAGCGTATTATGGTTGTCAACAAGGCCATTGATAAAGTCTAACAGCTTTTCTGTATCACTTGGATGTAAGCCTGTGCTTGGTTCATCAAGGACAATAATCTGATTGGTGTTTTTCAGTTCTTTGGTCAATTTCAGCCGTTGTCTTTCCCCGCCTGAAAAGCTGTCTGCTCGTTGCCCTAAGGTCAGATAGCCCAAACCCAATTTGAGTAACATGTCGAATGACTCGTGGTATTGCTTGTCAAGGAAAAAATCATAGGCTTCTGCTACGGTCATAGCCATCACCTCAACAATATTTTTGGAGTTATAGTGATATTTTAAGACCGCTGGCTTAAAACCGGAGCCGCCGCAGACTTCGCAGGGTTGTTCAATGTCATCCATAAAGGCCAGATCAATTTTTTCTGCACCGATACCTCTACAGTTCTCGCAAGCGCCTAAACTATTTCGGCTAAAAAGTTGTTCGGATACCTGATTTGCTTTTGCAAACTGTGTTCGTACCGCATCCGATAAACCGAGGTAGGTCAACAGATTAGAGCGTATGCCCGTGGAAAACAGAGACTGGTCAATTAGAGTGGTTTTGGGATAAAATTTGGGCAGGACTTTGTTGATCAGTGTGCTCTTACCTGAGCCTGCGACTCCAGTAACCACGGTCAACACGTTTTGGGGAATCTTGACATGGATGTCTTTAAGATTATGCAGATTCGCATGACTGATTTCGAGATATCCGCTTGCGGATCTGGGCTTGGTATTCATTTCAGGTGCTTTGGCAAAGTATCGTCCTGTTTTTCCGGTTGATTTTTTCAGTCCGGCCACCGTGCCTTCATAGACAATCTCACCGCCGTTCTTGCCCGACTCTGGTCCCATATCGATGACCCAATCGGCCATGCGAATCAGATCAGGGTCGTGTTCGACAAGTAAAACGGTATTGCCCTTGTCGCGCAGCTGTTTAATGATCGCGGCTATACTTTGTAAATCCTTTGGATGAAGTCCGATGCTTGGCTCGTCAAAAATATAGAGCAAATCCGTGAGACTGTTCCCCAGGTTTCGCACCATTTTTATGCGTTGACTTTCCCCGCCGGACAGCGTATCTGTTCTCCGGTCCAATGTCAGATACTGCAAACCTATGTTCACGATATGTTGAAGTTTCTTTTGCAGTTCAGTAAGAATGATAGCAAATGCGTTGGATTGTAAAGAACCAATAAATTCCAAAAGCTCATCGATGGCAAGGGCGGTGCAGTCGGCTATACTTTTGCCGTTTATTTTACAGGACAGAATCTTATCATTTAATCTTTTCCCCTTGCATACAGGACAAGTTTTGGTAATGATCGTATTGTTTAACGCTTCCTTTCGGGTAAGGATTTCTTTGGATTGCTTCTTGAGGAAAGCTTTTTCAATACGGGGGATGATTCCCTCGTATTTTACCGTTTTTCCCCATTCCCGATCGGGGTTCTTGGGTTTGTGTTCTACCGCATGTAGAAGCAGGTCCCATTCTTCCGGAGTATAATCGTCAAGCTTTTTATCATTGTCAAAATAACCGGATAAGGTGTACCGCGTCAAACGCCAGCCGCCAGGCTGAAAAGTCGGAAATCGTATGGCTCCTGCGTTCAAAGATTTTTGTTTGTCTATAAGGCTTTCCACATCAACGGTCTGTACCATGCCAAGCCCTTCACACTCTTTGCACATCCCCAAAGGATTATTGAACGAAAAAACATTCGAATAGCCCACAAACGGTGTCCCCATGCGCGAGAAAAGCAAGCGCAAAGACGCATAAACATCGGTAGCGGTCCCTACGGTCGACCGTGCATTGCCGCCTAATCTTTTTTGATTGATAATAATAGGGACATTCAAGTTATCTATTTTGTCCACATCCGGAACACCGATGTGCTGCAGGCGGTTTCTGATAAAACTGGCCTGTGTTTCGCTGAACTGCCTTTGCGCTTCAGCACCTATCGTTTCAAAGACCAAAGACGATTTGCCCGATCCCGAGACACCAGTGAATACAGTGATCTTTTTCTTTGCGATCTGGACAGAAATATTCTTGAGATTATTTTGCCGGGCATGGATGACGTTAATATGCTCCATATTCATTAACTTTGGAAATTATTAACTAAGTTAACTATTTTGTGGGCAATGGACAAAACTGAACGGAAATTTTATGAGGTGTTTACAGATTTGCAATGCTTCATCTTGGCGAATATGAATAGGGGCGAGGTCAATGGAGTAACTGCCACGCACTACAATATGATCGAATATATTTACCGTCATGATCATTGTATCGTCAAGCAGATCGCTCAAGCGTTTAATATAAGTCCGCCCGCAGTGTCCAAACAGCTCAAATTTTTGATTGCACATGATCTCGTCGAACAGCAACAGTCTGCCGTCGACCGCAGAATTTTCAACTTGCGTGTAACGGATAAGGGCAAATTCATTATCGACAATTCGGAGAATTTCAGGGAAACAGTGGCCAAAGAAGCTTCTAAGAGTTTGACGGAAGATGATTTAAATAAGCTGACCGAATTGCTCAATAAAGTATTGACAGCGATAAAAAAGTAGAGCGCGCTCAAATCGGCCCTTTAGCCCTTGGACGTGTCATAAAGGCAATAACGACCTCCGCAAACCCTATGATGATATGGGGTAAGTAAGCGTAACGGCTGAAATCCAAAAGCCAAGGTGATGCCGCCAGAAATAGGCCCGAAAAGATATCAAAAACCAGATGCACGTCCATCGGCACAACCCTAAATAGACCAAGTTCGTATTGTGTAATGGCGCTGTATACCAAGGTCAATATGCCGAGTATCACAAATACTGCTCCTTCGGGGCTACTGCTGCTGAGATCAAAAAGCTGTGGACAGAGAATCAGAAAGATCGCTGTTAGATAATCAAGTATGCCATGAATCTTGGTGCTGATAACTCTCATAGGCTATTATTTTAGTTTATCATTTATTTTTCTTTTTGGAACAAAGCTGATAAGCCACCAATCCAATCGTTAAACCGGCCACAATAGATTTGCTGATAAAGGATTTTTTATTATACTTCCATTCGGCATTGAGTCCCAGTTCTTTGGCGATATTGGGAAGATGGCCTTTTGCGATATCTTGTGCAACGCCTTCCAGCATATTGACACGGTCGGCGAGCACCAGCGTAGCCACCCGCCGTATGGGAATAGCCGAAAATCCCGCCCACAGCAGTGGCTTCGGGATTGGACTCATGGCAATTACCGTATAGTTCCTGCCGGCAAAAAGCACATTTGCCGCAGGCAATATTAAAAGGGACCATCACCCGGTCGCCAACTTTTAGATTTTCTATTGCCGTTCCCACCTCGACCACTTCACCGATAAATTCGTGTCCAAAGGTAGTTCCTACCCGGGTGTCGGGTACCAGTCCATGGTAGAGATGCAAGTCTGATCCGCAGATACACGAACGTAGGACTCGGACAATGGCATCCTGTGGATGGAGGATCTCTGGCAATGGGGCATTTTTATCGGCGCGTACGCGATAGGGCCCCCGGTAATTCATTGCAAGCATAATTCCTAATTTTTTTAACTATCAAAAAGCTAGCGCCCGTTCAATGACACTTACCTAGGGAAGGGATGTGCCGCAGCATTCGTTTGCATATTCTGCTGATAGCGGACTTATACGGTAAACTGCGTATTTAGGACATAGACAGTAAGTGAAGCTGCATTATTCTACTGGTTTTTATAGAAATCCATCATAAATTGACTTTCCTAAAAATAAAGCCTAATTTTGACTGATCAACAATAATTAAACCATCAGGATGAATGTAGCACATGTCAGACAACTGTTTACCCAGCTTTACGAAGAGAATTGGGTGAAGCTGTATGTACATGTTTTCCGGATGTTAAATGATCAGGACGAGGCCCGTGATATTGTACAGGAAATATTTGCCAATCTCTGGGACCGTATGGAGCGGCTGGAAATCGAGCATTCTTATCAGGCTTATCTCTTTCGTTCGGCCCGTAATTTGGTGATCAACCGCATTGCAAGCCAGGATGTGGGCCGTAAATATGAACATTACCTGGAGCATGCCGCGCCAAGCCCAGAAATTATGCCCGACGAATTGTTGCGGGAGAAAGAATTGGCTGAACAGATCGATAAAGCGATTGAAAAGCTGCCGCGCAAAATGGCGCTGATCTTCAAAAAAAGCCGTTTTGAACAACGAAGTTACCGGGAGATCGCCGAGGAACTTGCTATCTCTGAGCAGACAGTCAAAAAGCAGATTTACAACGCATTGACAGTCCTAAGAAAAAAAATACGAACTATTTTCATTTTTTTCTACCACTAAGAGGCCGTCATCCTGTCTTCTAAGCAATAAACAGGATAGTACCTATGAAACCACCATTATCGAAACAATTGCTGCAAAAGTATCAGCAGGGGATGTGCAATGCCGAAGAAAAGGCCTTTGTCGAAAGTTGGTACAATCAGCTCAGCAGGACAAATAACACAAAAGATATACCGGAACTTGATCTGGCTGCCGAAGATCGGTATTTCCAGGAGCATATTTTTGGTCCCGAATTAAGAGCTCATAGCCAGCGCAAAGCCTATAGGAAGATAGCAGCCAGTATCGTATTCTTTTTGATGGCTGGAGCAGCGATGTACTTCTTCTCCCAACGCCAGCGATCTCCTCAGCCACTGCCTTTTAGTGTGGGTCAATTCCAGGCCGATCTGCTGATCGGAAACGAGGTGGTCAGCCTCGACAAGAAGAAGCCGTTTAGCCCTGCCTATATGGCGCAGCAAAAGGGGGATAAGGTAGCGGTCAAAACCAAAAAGGGGCAAGAATTCAAAATGGAGCTTTCGGATGGTACGACAGTGTGGTTAAATGCAGACAGCAAGCTGGAAATCGGGCCAGGGTACAATATCCAGGAGCGCTCGGTATTCTTGACAGGTGAAGCCTATTTCAAGGTGGAAAAAAATAAAGCGAAACCCTTTATTGTTCATGTCGGCAACACCAGCATTGAAGCCCTGGGAACTGCTTTTAACGTGAAGTTATACGCAAACGATAGTCAGCTCCTGACCACACAGCTTGACGAAGGAAAAATACGTGTCAGCAATGCCGGCAGGCAGGAAACTCTGCTACCGGGACAGTCGATCCAGGTGAATGTGCTGAATGGTGCCTTCCAGCTTCAGCAGGAAAACAGACCGCAGGATGTCTCCAACTGGAAAGACGGTTACTTTGAGTTTGACCAGACGCCGCTTCCGGAGATTTTGGCTGACCTTGCCCGTTGGTACAATTTTACCTATAGCTTGTCGCCTGTCTATAAAAATAAAGTGCTTAGCGGAAAAATCAGCAAAAAAGAGTCCTTTGCCGAAGTGCTGAAGATATTACGTTTCGCCGGCATCAATTATAAAATCGACAAGGACAGACTCTTACTTGTTCCCTAACCAAACTCGAAACAAACGAATTTTCAATCTAAATACCCTATGAAACAGTCCGTAAAAACACTGCTATTTATGCTGATGCATGTCAATGGCTATGCCTTTAGTCAGCAGGGAGACAAGCCATCCGAACATGTTCAATTTAAACAGCTCGTCAAAGCCATCGAGCAGCGTAGCGATTATCGCTTTGTGTATGATCCCAATGAAATTAGCCCTGATCTGCATGTTGATGTCAATCTAACCAATGCCAATATTCCGGAACTCCTTAAACAGGCATTCTCGGCTAAAGGCATCCGCTACCAAATTGTCAAAAATACCATCGTGATCCAGGGTAAGGTAGCCGGCAAAGCCCAACAGGCTACCATCAGTGGCCGGGTCAGCAATGCGGCCGGTGCAGCGCTTGAAGGGGTCAGTGTCCGTGTTAAAAATAAGGTAGCCAGCACCGTTACCGATGCCAGCGGCCGTTTTAATTTAAATGGTCTGCAGCAGGATGATATACTGCTCTTAAGTTATGTCGGCTATCGCAGCAAGGAAGTGAAGCTTGGGGGCAACGGCAGCATAGAGATAAGTCTTGAGGTAGACCCGGGTAATCTGGATGAAGTGGTGGTCATCGGTTACGGTACGTCTTCGGTACGCAAAAATACGGGATCCGTATCCAGTGTGACCGGCAAGGAAATAGAGACACAGCCGGTACTGGATCCATTAGCTGCACTGCAGGGCCGTGTTGCCGGACTCAATATCGCATCCAATTCGGGGCTGCCGGGCAGCTCTTTTCAGGTGCAACTGCGTGGCGTCAATTCACTGAGCAATGGCAGTAGCCCCCTTTACATTATCGACGGTATTCCATTTTCGGACGAAAACATGAATCAGTTTGCCTCGGCCAATGGAAACCAAAGCCCGCTTAGCCTGATCAATCCCAGGGATATTGAACGGATCGATGTGCTTAAGGATGCCGATGCAACAGCCATTTATGGCTCCCGGGGTGGGAATGGTGTAATCCTGATCACAACAAAAAAAGGAAATAAAAGCGGGCTTAAAATAGACTTTAATGCCAATATTGGTTCGGGGAAAGCCATTCGAAACCTCAAGATGCTCAATACGGAGCAATATTTGGAAATCCGGAAGGAAGGATTTAAAAACGATGAGTGGACAGCGACGGCAGATAATGCGCCGGATCTACTGACCTGGGATCAGGCTGCTTACAGTGATTGGCAAAAGGCGTTTTTTGGGGCAAGTGCTCCTTTCTCAAGTTATCAGCTATCATTTTCCGGTGGAAACGAAAATACACAATATCTGGCCAGTGCCAATTTCAATCGTCAGGGTGATCCCTTGCCTGGTAATAAAAATTATCAGCGTGGGGGTGGGCTGTTGAACCTGGCTACGCAGTCCAAAGATCAGCGCTTTAAACTCAATAGCAGTTTCAACCTCAATCTGGACCGTAATAATACAGAGCCGACAGATATTGCACAGTTTTATAACCTGGCGCCCAATTATCCTTTATACGATGAAAAGGGCGACTATTATTGGTTTCAGCAGAGCTTGCAGAATCCGGCAGCCTATATGGAGCGGTCGAGTGTTTCTAAATCAAAATCCTTGCTGGCCAACTTCTCAGCCGAGTACGCGATCTTGCCCGAATTGGTTGCGAAAGTCAATGTAGGGTATAACCTCAAAAGCATGGACCAGACCCGCCTGCTGCCCAATGCCGGATTTAATCCATTGACCAGTACAGGTTCAATGGCCTCTTACGGGAATTCGGATTATCAGTCTTATATCGTTGAGCCGCAATTGAATTACAGCAAAAACTTTGGCAAAAATGAATTTAAGTTCCTTTTGGGCGGCACCTGGCAGCAGCGGATCAGCGAAGGTAAATATTTGGATGGCAGCAATTACCCGAGTGATTCCCAGCTAGGCAACATGGCTGCCGCAGGTGCCCTTGCGATCCGCAACAACCAGTATGCGGATTACCGCTACCAGTCTGCATTTGCACGTATCAATTATGCGTACGCAGACAGGTACCTGGTGAATGTCAGCTACAGAAGGGATGGCTCTTCCCGCTTCGGCCCCAACAATAAGTACGGTAATTTTGGGTCGATCGGCGCCGCCTGGGTGTTCAGCAGTGAGGACTTTTTAAAGGATCAGTCCGTCCTGAGCTTCGGAAAACTACGTGCGAGCTGGGGGGTGACAGGTAATGACCAGATCGGCGATTACCAGTACCTGGATACCTGGGGGACGGGCTTTGCCTACCAGGGTATCACCGGGCTGTATCCGACACGGGTATTTAATCCAAATTTTGGATGGGAAGAAATTAAAAAGAAAGAACTGGGCCTCGACCTTGGATTTTTCAGGGACCGTATTTTCCTCACCGCCAATTATTACAGCAATAGATCGGATAACCAATTGATCAATATCGAACTAGCGCCGCAGACGGGCTATAGCTCCTATTTTGGTAATACCCCGGCAGTGATCGAAAATAAGGGCTTGGAATTGGAGCTGAGCAGTCTGAATATCCAAAAAGAAAAGTTCAGCTGGAAAACCAATTTCAATATTACTTTTCCATCAAATACCCTGCTTGACTATCCTGAACTTGAAAATAGCGGTGATGCGAGACGATATGTCATTGGCGAGTCTACACGTATCGTCCGTGGATTTCAGTTTACCGGAGTGGATCCGCAAACGGGCATCGCCCAATTCCGGGATGTGGATGGTGATGGAAAAATCACGGATTTCAATGATTATGTGACCTTGGGTTCACTGCTACCCAAGTATTACGGTGGTATCGGCAATAATTTAAGCTATGGCAACCTGAGCCTTGGCTTCCTGTTTCAGTTTGTCAAACAGGAGGGACCATCCATTGGTTATGGCCCACAGGCGACGACCATTGGCGGATTGGCCAACCTGGATGAATATGTATTAGACCGCTGGCAGCAGCCGGGAGATGTGACGGATGTACCACGCGCCACGGCCAATAGTGCCAACGAAGCCAACCTAGCTTACCGCAATTACTACCGCTATTCATCGGCCGTATGGGACGATGCGTCCTTCATCCGCTTAAAAAATGTATCGCTTAGTTACGACATCTCCAAATGGACACAGAAGATCAATATCAGCCGGGCGCTGGTACAATTCAATGCACAGAACCTCTTTACCTGGACAAGCTTTAGGGGGCTGGATCCCGAGATCCCGGGGTTTGACCGCGCGAATCTTTCGGATGTCAATCCTTTCGGTTCGGTACGGAACAGTGCCACACCATCCATGCGTACTTATACCTTTGCGGTTCAGCTCACTTTTTAATGATCATAAAACGACTAAAGACTTATACCATGAACAAATATATCATCTACAGCCTTTTTGCAGCACCACTGATGAACCTATCCTGCAATAAATTTCTGGAGGTGGCCCCCCCCAAGACAGAAGTGGCGGCAGAGTCGGCTTTCAGTGACGAAAAAACGGCCACAGCAACGGTGAGCGGCCTCTATACCAGTATGAACAACTACAACAACCAGTTTGCCAGTGGCCTGATGACCATTGTACTTTCCAGTCTTGCCGACGATTACTACTCGGCTTTTACGAGCTATGATGAGTACAGATACAATAAACTAAGTCCGGCGACCTCTTATCTCGATCGGCTCTGGTCGCAACCTTATGGCTATATCAATCACAGCAATAAGATTATCGAGGGGCTGGAAGCTTCGGCACTCAGCAGCAGGCTAAAGGCACAGCTATCGGCTGAGGCCCGTTTTGCGCGGGTGTTCAATTATTTTTACCTGAGCAACCTATTCAATAAGGTGCCCTTGATCACGGATACCAAAGACCTGGATGGCAACAATCAGAAAGGTCCGGCCTCCCGTGAAGAGCTCTATGCATTCATGGTGGATGATCTGAAGAAAGCGGCTGCCGATATTTCTGAGGACTATCAGGGGAATGAGCGTACCCGCCCCAATAGAAAAGCGGTTGACGCGCTATTGGCCAGGGTGTATCTTTATCAGGCCGACTGGGCCAATGCCGAAGCGACGGCTGATAAAGTTATCAACGATAATCAATACGAACTGTCGCGTGATCTCAATACTGTTTTTTTGAAAACAAGCAAAGAGGCTATCTGGCAACTGCAGACCGTGAATCTTTCTACTGCCGGGGTCAATACCTGGGAAGGTTTCAGCATTGTTCCGGCAGCAGCGACAGCACGGAGTTACTATCAGGTGTACGATAGCACCGTGGCGGCCTATGAAGAGAATGACTTACGTAAAGCGATGTGGTTAAAGCCTTATGTCGTCAGTAATAAAACGCTGTATATGCCCTATAAGTACAAGGTTCGCACAGGCGCACCTGTGACCGAATACAATACGGTGCTACGCCTTGCCGAGCAGTATCTGATCCGTGCTGAAGCGCGGCTCAACCAAAATAAGTTGCAGGCGGCTCTGCAGGATATCAATCAGATACGTGAGCGTGCAGGCCTCGCAGCATTGCCACAAACGATGGACAAAGCAAGCATCGCCCTGGCGCTCGAAAAAGAACGCCAGCTGGAACTGCTCGGCGAATGGGGCCACCGTTGGTTTGACCTGGTCCGCACAAACAGAGCGCTGCCTGTACTTTCAACGGTCAAAACAGAATTTAGTGAAAGTGACACTAAAATACCAATCGCCAGCACTATTTTATTGACAAATGCCAACCTCCAACAGAATGATTAAGCTATTCAGACATGCCTTGCTGCTTGTGTTGCTACAGGCAAGCCTGCTCTTGCAGGCGCAAGTCAGCATACGGCCGGAAAAAGCAGCGGCCGGTGATACGGTAACCATCAGCTTTGATCCCGCTAAATCTGCTGCTGTTCCTAAGGCAGGGCCATTTTTCGTGGATTTTAACTATTCCAATTTTTATGAATTCCCCAGCCGGATGCCCATGCAGCTAGAAGGTGGACTGTGGCGTGTACGTTTTAAACTGCCTGCCTATGCCAACTTTTCCTGCTTTACGATCGCCGACAAGGATAAGAAATTTGTACAGCAGGCAAGCGACAGCAGTCAATATGAGATCTACGTTTATAAAAATGGGAAACTGATCGCCGGTAATTACCTGGGAAAATCGTACAGCATACCGGTCCAGGATAAAACCTCGGATCATATTGTTGCTACACAGGAATATTACCTCAACAAAGAGTTGAGCTTGTATCCTGAAAATTATGAGGCACAGCTCCGTCTGATCGCGCTACAAATGAAAAAAGGTAGTCCGGCCCAGCAGGCACAGCTGTTGAAAAAGGGCTTAGCGGTGGTGGAGAAAAAATTCCGAAGCAATCCCCTCGTTGAAGGTAACCTCAACAAGGTAACCATGGGTTATCTGATACTCGGTCAAAACCAAAAAGTGGATTCGATCCGCCAGGTCGTGATCAAGGAGTTTCCCGACAAGAAGATCGGCATCGCTTACCGGCTCAATAAATTGCTCCGTGAGCAGGATTCCGCCACTGTGGTCGCCAAGATAGGGGAGCTTCTTTCCCTCAAAACGGCCGATAATGAGGCAGCCTATGGCAGCGCTTACGAATATCTTTTTAGCTATTACGTGCGGCACGGCGACAGCGTAAAGGCCCGGAAATACCTGCCCCTGATTACCCGTTGGGAACAAGATCCCTACAAATGGCGTGCATACAATGACTATGTACAGTTGCTATTGGATCATAAGCTGATGCTGCAAGAGGCGTCCAAACTCAATTTATATCTGCTTGACAGTGTCGCGGCTTATCCGGTGAGTCTAATACGCTTTTTTCCGGAAACGGGATATCTGGTGGCCCATGATCCGGCCAAAGCCGATAAGCTCAGGGCGATAAAAGCTGAACTAATGGCCAATCAGGGACTGATAACCGCGCAGTTAAATCAGCCCGAAGCTGCCCGAGAATGGTTTGCCAAAAGCATCCCTACACTTCAATCGGCTGCACTACTGCGAGCCGTTGCCCTGCAGTATCAGCAGTGGAATGATCCAGAAAGTGCTATACCCTTGTTGGGGGCAGCCTATCGGCATGCTCCTTTTGACCCACAGATCCGGCAGTTTCTCGACAGCGCGCTCGTTAAAACAGGGATGGGCAATGCTGCTGAACGGCAAGCTTATTTTAGCAAGCTTGACAAGCAATGGAAACAGGGCTATTATGAGGAGTTTAAGAAAATCATCGGCAATACGCCTTTTCCAGAAGACATCAGCATAGTAGATATGGACAAAAAGCCGTTGCTTAAAGCGGAACTCAAAGACAAGATTGTCATCATAGATTTCTGGGCCACTTGGTGTAAGCCCTGCATTGCCTCTTTTCCCTATTTGCATCAGGTGTACAAAAAATATGTGGACGACCCGCAGGTGAAATTCGTTGTACTCAATTCGGGCAGTGGAAATAGCTGGGAGGATGCGTACAAATGGGCACAGGCCAATCCCCAATTTGACTTTCCATTTTATTACAACCAAGATAAAAAGCTCAGTAGCAAGTTGGAGATAACGTCCATTCCGACAACGCTAATCCTGGATAAAAAAGGAAACATTCGTTTTCGAAAGGTGGGATTTGAAGGTGAAAAGCTATTGCAAAGCCTTGATGCCATGATCGAATACCTGAAAGAACTGGAACGATAATGCGCTGTTTTTACAATGCTAGCTCGCCTGTAGTCAGGTTAAGTAAAGAAATAAATAATTATCGTAATTAGTTGTAGCTATGTTTGTTGTCTAATATTTCGGGATAACAATAAGATAGTAAGACATCAATAAGGTTTTGTATGACTACCTTATTGATGTCTATTACCTTTGTGGTAATACGAAATATTTTTTTTAATCCCTTGCGCCGAATCATTTCTGTCGGGCGATACCCTGACGGGAGCATATTGCAATGATACAATATCCATGTTGTCGATTTCGGGCATTTTAAGCGGGCGGTACCAAGAAGGTGGGTTTGTTAGATTGCCTGTCTGTCTGCGATCTGTTTTTTCTGTTGATTCTTGTATAGTACCTTCTTTCCAGCGTCTGTAGACGAGTAATGCTGCTCCAGCAACTGCCGTGATAATCAGTCCGATTTGTGCTTTCATGCTTTCTTTTTTTAAGAATTGAACAAAATTCCGTACAAAAAGTTCAACAAAAAACAAATCCGTGGCTTTTGGTCCTCCTCGTCAGCACGACATAACAATGAATAAAAAAAAATCTACTATTTTAGTATACATTATTTTGTTTTAATGCTTACATTTGCTTAATCGTAGTTTCAATTGGCGTTGGCGACGATCTAATCACTATTTAAACAAAGTAAAAATGAAACAGCATTATCTAAACCACCTTTTCAAAGTAAGTAATCTATCTTTTCCAAAAGCTCATAGCGCGTGCTCTGCGCCTCGAATGTGTAGCTAGTACAATTCTCCAACTCTTGATAATAAGGCAATAATTCTGGTATTGCTCCTTATCCTTTTGCTATAAACATGTTTATGGCCAGTACATCTATTTTTAAACTAAACGATTCTACCTATGAATAAGAGAAGAATACTATACTATTCGGCGTACCTATTATTGGCGGGACTGGCAGAACAGCCATTGGTCACTTACGCGCAGGATACTGCAAAAACGATTATAAATGCGTCCTTCCGAGGACAGGTGGTTGATGCCGAGAACGGCCAGCCTATTGAAGGCGCTACAGTTAAGCTTTATGGTGTTACGCATGCTGTGACCACAGACAGAAAGGGCAACTTTGCTTTTGTCACTGGACAAAAGCTACCGGCACGTGTCGTCGTCTCATCTGTCGGTTATAAAGAGCAAATCGCCCTTATTGAAGAACAAGGGGATACTGTACGTCTGCTGCGTGAGGACCGTACGCTAGAAGAAGTCGTCGTCGTGGGCTATGGGACCCAAAAACGAAAGGACTTTACGGGGGCCGCATCTACGATTTCGGCAGAAGCAATCAAAGATATTCCCGTACAGAGTTTTGACCAGGCCCTGGCAGGAAAAGCCTCAGGAGTAAGTATATCTTTGCCGAATGGATTGCTCAATAATCCGCCCGTGATACGGGTGCGGGGCCTGAATTCGATATCCCTCAGTTCGTATCCTTTGATCGTCATCGATGGTATTCCCGTCAATACGGGTAATATTGGTACATCCAATGTGGCCAACAATCCGCTGGCGGATATCAATCCCTCGGATATCGAATCAATTGACGTCTTGAAAGATGCGGCTTCTACATCAATCTATGGTTCAAGGGCAGCAGGCGGTGTACTGATCGTAACGACCAAAAAAGGTAAACAGGGCCGCGCAAAAGTCACCTACGACGTCTGGGGTTCTGCGGTATCCGCGACACGTTTGCCTAAGCTGCTGAATGCCAGTCAGTATATTGATATCAAAAATGAAGCTGTATTGAACAACAAGATCTTGTCAGGAAACGGTACCAACGATAAGGTGGCGAGTGCGCTTTTCTTCCCGCAGTACGACGCGAATGGCAAGCTGGTTGAAACGAATTGGTACGATCATGTCTATAATACCGGCTATAGCCACAACCATAGCCTCGCCGTAAGCGGAGCCAACGCAAATACACAGTATTATTTTTCGGGAAATTACTCGGACCAGGAAGGTTTTTTTGCTAAAAACAGCTTCGACCGCAAAGGCCTACGGTTTAATATAGAGCATAAAGTTAACGATTGGTTTTCCCTTGGTAGTAACCTGACCTATAACAATACCTTCAACGACGCCAAAAATTCGGGTTCCTTGCCCAGCAGCCAGCTGCTGTTGATCGGTGGCGCTCGATTGGCGCTGGTATTGCCGCCAAATGTTTCAGCATATAAAGATGACGGTAGCTACAATTTAAGCAGCACGGGTTTGTTAGGTCCCGGAGCCAACTTGTTTGCGAACACACTTTACAATCCTGAAGCATTATTTGCCTACAGCAAATACACGACTGGCAACGATCATATCTTGGGAAACCTGCATGCCTCGCTCAATCTGTTGAAAAACTTAAAATTCACCACGACCTATGCGGTAGACCGTAACCTGTCCACTACCAAAACGTATTTGAGCCCCAATCTAGGCTCATCGGGCTATACCAATGGTGGATCGGTCACCAATGTGAGCAGCCTGCGCAACAACTGGAATTTTACCAACAGCCTAAGCTATGACCAGGTGTTTGCCGAAAAGCATGCCCTGACGCTGTTAGCGGGCTACGATATTCAAAAATATGACAACGATAGCTGGAATGCATCGCAAAACAACGCCTCTGATCCGTTTTTTGAAAACTTTCAGGGCAATTGGACAACACTATCCGGGGCTGGTGGGAGCGTTACGGAGCGTTTCTACCGCTCTACTTTTGTCCGTGCCACTTACAACTACAACAAGCGTTATTTCCTGACGGCCAATTTTAGAAGGGATGGTAATTCGGCTTTGGGAGCAAACAGCAAGTATGGTGATTTTGGTGGCGTGTCGCTGGGCTGGTCTATTTTTGAAGAGGATTTCTATAAGAATAGCAGCTTGGCAAACTTACTGGGCGACTTGCGTTTCCGGGGGAGCTGGGGTAAGGTAGGCAATGGAAATCTTTCGGCTTATGAATCGCTAAATCTCTATAGCTCATCGCTCTATGGAACAGCGCCTACCTGGAGCATGTCGCAGGCGGGGGATCCGGATCTGGGCTGGGAGACTTCCGAACAGACCAATTTGGGACTGAGCTTGGATCTGGCCCAAAAGCGCCTGCATGTGGATGTCGATTACTTTAGAAACAATGTGAATGGACTTATTCTGGATGTGCCGCAGTCGCCATCAAAAGGTATTCCTGGTAACAGTATTCTTAAAAATGTCGGCAGCATGTATAACCGCGGGATCGAATTTGCGATCAGTGGTGATATCGTCAAAAAAAGGGATTTTACCTGGAATGCATCGCTTAATTTTACGCATTTAAAAAATAAGGTCACAGCCCTGTCTGATGGCAACGCTGATATCATTGGTTATACGCATACTACCACGGAAGCCAACAACATTACGCGGGTGGGGTACGCGGTGGGTAGCTTGTACGGTGCAGTCACCGATGGCGTAAATCCTGAAAATGGGCAGCGGGTATTTACCAATAAAAATGGCGAGCGTGTACAATACAGTGCTGCAGTGGCTTCAGGACAGAGCAATTGGACTTATCTGGACGGCCGCGTTGCCAGTCCGATCACGGTAGCTGACTATCAGGTCTTGGGGACAGCACTGCCAACTTACTACGGCGGCTTTAATAATTCATTCCGCTATAAAGCTTTTGATGCTGCGGTCAATTTCACCTTTGCAGGTGGCAATAAAATCATGAACGGTACAAGAGGTACGCTACTGGATCAGCGTTTTTACAACAATTCGGTCGAAGTGCTCAATCGATGGACGACGGCAGGGCAGCAGACGGACATACCTCGCCTGGTCTATAACGATGTGATCTCAAATGGTTCTGCTGGATTTTCCATCGATCAAAATGCCGAGAAAGCTGATTTCCTACGGTTGCAACAGTTAACGCTGGGCTACACACTTCGGGGTAACCTGTTTAATAAGATCGGAGTTTCCAGTATTCGGATCTATGGTCAGGCGTCGAATCTTTTCTTGATCACGGGGTATTCGGGGACAGATCCGGAGTCTTCTTCCAACGGAAATTCCAATACCTCCATCGGCGTCGAAAAAAACTCGATCGGACAGGGACGTACCTGGACCGCTGGTTTAAATGTCTCATTCTAAAAATCTGAAAACATGAAAATTAATACGAAAAGAAATCTCTACTTAGTCAGCGCATTATTTTTGGTAGCTACCCTGAACTCCTGCAAAAGGGATGACGGATTATTTCCTGTGCCGACTACATCTATATCGGATAAAAACGTCTTTGATACACCTGCTCGGATCGAGGGGGTTGTCAATGGCATTTATAAAAGTTTAAAAGCAGCCAGTTTGTATGGTGGACGTTATCTCCTGTACCAGGATGTCCGTGGCGAGGATTTTATCAATGTCACGGCCAATAGCTATACAGCCTATGAAAGCTGGAACAATTCCTACAGTTCGGGATCCAATGATATCAACAACCTCTGGTCTTCGGCTTATACCACGATTAACGGTGCGAATATCCTGATTGCTGCCCTTAGTCCCGGAACTGAAGTCATCGGCACTGAACTTTCCAAAGCTTATATTGCAGAAGCAAAGTTCTTGCGTGCAGTATCTTATTTTAGTCTGGTGACGGTATTTGCGCAACCCTACAACAAAGATCAGGGCGCATCGCCGGGACTACCATTACGTCTGCAGGCTGAGGTCGACGGAAACAACAATGATCTGGCCCGCAGTACGGTTGCACAGGTGTACAAACAGATCTTGAGCGATCTCGATGAGGCTGAAAAGGATTTGCCGGACAATTATTCAACCGCACTGCTCAATACAACGCGGGCGCATAAAAATACCGCCCGGGCATTCAAAACCAGGGTTTACCTGACGATCAATAATTATGCAAAGGTACGGGAGGAAGCAAAAAAGATCGTCCCGCAGCAAATTGCACCATTTAAGGCGCAGCAAGGTGTTACCCATGAGCTACAGTCGGATATTACAACGATTTTTGGGGGCAATTATACCACGACAGAATCCATTCTCAGTATGCCGGCGAGCACAACAGATGCGCTTTCGGGACAGTCCGCGATAGGCTATGTCTATCTGGTCAATAAAGAATATTATCTTAATCCAAGTGGCATTTTAAACGACATACAATGGGGAGCGGCAGACAAAAGGCGAAACCTGCTTCAGGCCAATGGGGACAAACAGTATTTGAAAAAATACGCTAAAGCCTCACCTTATGTAGACTATATTCCGGTTATTCGCTATGCTGAGGTCTTGTTAAATTATGCAGAAGCTGCTGCGCAGCAGGAGGAGCTTTCCCTTGCCGGTGCACTTTTGCAGGCCGTGCACCAAAGGTCCGATGCAAGTTTTGTATTTCCAGGTATAGTGCTGTCTAGTAAAACTTCTATCTTGGAAGCCATTGCCAAAGAACGACGAATTGAATTGCTGGGTGAGGGGGTGCGGGGGCACGATTTGCTCCGTCAATTGAAAGAGCTGCCTGCAAAAGGTGACGCGAATATACAGACACCTGCAGTCCCCACAACAGCCCAGAACTATATTTTTCCAGCGCCTAATACAGAATTGGCGACCAATAAACTTTTTAATTAAACGAGTCGAGCATGAACAAGACAAGCAAACTCCTTATTCCTTTACTGCTGGCCAGTAGCGGAGCTTTACAGGCACAACAACAGATATTATCACTCAAAGGAACGGTCAAGAATGGCGATGTGCCTTTTGTTTACCTGCAACGTTTTGAAAACAAAATATTTACAGTGATTGATTCCGCTCAGGTAAAAAAGGGCTCCTTTTCGTTCCGGAAGCAACTTCCCCTGCCAGATTTATATGGCATTTCTACACAGCGGGATGTTATACCAAGCTATGTTTTTCTGGATGCCGGAAATAATCAAGTAACCATCGATGCAAAAGATGACAACAGAACGGTTGTATCGTTATCTGGGTCGAAAAGCCAGGAACTCTTTGACGAATATCGGGCACAGCGCAAACCCGATATACGATCCTTCATCCAAAAATATCCGGATAATATCGTTTCAAGCTACCTCCTTTACAGGGAATGGTCTTATCGATTGTCTCCGGAAGAACTGGAAGCGCATATCGCCCTGCTCTCCGGACCTCAGCAGCAATCGCGTTTTATACAGGATCTCCGCAAAATCATCGCCGTGACGCGGCAGGTAGCTGTAGGCAAGAAAGCCCCCGCTATTGTCGCCAATGACCCTGATGGCAACCCGCAGGCGCTCTACGATCATTTGGGGAAATATACATTGATTGATTTTTGGGCTTCCTGGTGCCCCCCTTGCCGGAAAGAAAATCCTAATATTGTGGACAATTATCAAAAATATAAATCCCAGGGCTTTGAAATTTATGCCATTTCACTGGATAAGAAGAAAGAAGCTTGGCTCAAAGGTATTGCCGACGATCACCTGACCTGGCAGCATGTCTCCGAATTAAAATACTGGAACAGTGAAATTGCGGCTACCTATGCTGTTCGGGCAATTCCCGCCAATTTTTTGGTGGACGATAAGGGGATAATCATAGCCAGGAATGTCCGTGGCGAAGAACTGGGCAAGGTGTTGGACAGTTTGTTTAATCTAGGGAAAACTGAGGTCGGCGGACTGAAAAAGGATTTTAAAGGGCAGAATCCGATTAGCTATGAATCGACCAAATCCCAAGCTATTGTCAAACAGGAACGCGGCACGTTCACATTGGATCAACGCGTCTTTTTTAGCAATGATTATGACGGTGCCCGATTGAATGGCTTGGCGAAATCCGCCGACGGCGTATACCATCTGCAAGTCGCGCCGGAACGCTCGCCAATAAACCCTAGTCCCTGGTATGGATTTCAGGTCTGGTCCGCCCGCGATACGACGATAAAAATCCAGCTTGACTATCCCGCCGGCGTGCGCCATCGTTACGACCCGAAAGTGAGCATAGACGGAACGAACTGGAATAAGATCCTGGGTGCTTCTTTTGACTTACCGATCTCCAGTAAGAGAACATGGATCTCGGCACAGGCAAATATTCCGTCGAAAGCAGTCTATAGCTGGATTGAACGTGTAAATCCTGCTGTTCAGATACAGAAAAAGGAAGTGGGTAAAACGGCGCTTGGTAAGCCAATTAACGTATATTTAGCGGGTAACCCACAAAGCAAAAAGGCCATCACAGTCCTCGGTAGACAGCATCCACCCGAAATTACAGGGCATTATGCCTACGCCAGCTTTGTCGAATACCTCTTGGGCAACAGCGAAGATGCGAAGCGGTTTCGAGAGAACTATCGTATTTACCTGATCCCCCTCGTTAATCCTGACGGAGTGGATCTGGGGCATTGGCGTGCCAATGCAAATGGTGTTGACCTCAACCGGGACTGGGCCGAATTTAACCAGCCCGAGACTGTGGCACTGCGCGATTATTTTAAACGGGAAATCGAGCAGGAGGGCCGCGAGCTTTATTTTGCCATCGATTTCCATTCTACAGGAAGCGATATTTATTACACGGTCGATCCTGCTTTGCCCAGCCGGTTCCCGGGATTTATTCCCACCTGGATAGCCGCAGTCAAAGAAGCTATTCCAGGATATGAGCCGCTGGTGAAGCCTCTATATTTAGGCGGGCCGACCTTCACGGCCTATAGTTATTTGTATAAAACGTATCATGCCGAAGCATTGGTCTATGAAATTGGCGACAACACCAACGCTGATTTTATTCAGCGCAAAGCCCGTATTTCTGCACAAAAATTAATCGAAAAACTCAATGAAACCTAGTCAATACAAACGCTTGAAGAATCACTTAATTTGTCTGCTGCTACTGGGGGGAATTTCTCCAGCTTTTGCCAGGGCATCGGATACGGATAGTTTGATCGTGGCGAGTGATCTGGTTCGCGTAAAAAATATTGTTGATCTACACGTGAAACCGGACGGAAGCGAATTTGCGTATGCCGTGCGCGGTATTGTCGCAGATACGACCAAGTATGCTGGTTTTCGCTATGAAACGATCTGGTATGTAAACAATACGGCATCGACAGGAAAGGCTGATCCGCAGAAAGTGGAGCAGAAATTTACGCAAATCTTGTACAGTCCGGATGGACGCAGATGGGCTGTTGGCAAGGGAAGTGACAAACGTTCGCAGCTTTTTTTATTTCCATCAGACCGTCGAGAGCCTCAACAGCTAACCAAGCTGGAGGGGGGGCTGGGAACTGTACGATTCAGTCCAGACGGTTCAAAGGTACTTTTATCAAGTAGCTTTACGCTTGGCGAGCTGGTAAAAAGTAAAGATTTCAATCCTGCAGGGCAAGTACCGGCATGGTCGACGGAAAAACCAGCGGATAGCTATAACGCCTCTTTATTAGCTGGGCCTGCACAAGAAGATCGTGACGGCGGTCTTGCGGAAATAATTGCCTATCTCAGACATGATGAACAGCAGGGTATCGCCAAAGTAACCAACAAGTTGCAGTTTCAGACAGAAAATTCAACGACGGGTGAAATCCACTTCACACATTGGTACATCTTGGATCTAGCAGCCAACACAGCTCCCGTGCCTTTAACTCAGGGCTTTCGAAGCTATTCAGGAGCGGAATTTTTAGGAAACAATAAGGTGCTTTTGAGCGTCGAGACCGAAAATGACCTTCATCCGGACCGTGTAACATCGACTGATCTTGTCTTATTTGACCTATCTACCAAAAAAAAGCAGGTCATTTTGGGGGATAGCATCCATCGTTTTCAGGTGGCTGCGATATCCGCATCGGGAAAATGGGTTGCCGTGAACCGAGGCCGGCAGAATTCATTGACAGTTGGTGAATTGTTTATCTATGATACCCAAAACTGGAAAGGTAATCGCCTGGCTGTAGATCGTAGCTTGAGCAATATCCGGTTTTCAGCGGATGAAAAATCAGTCTACTTTATTGCCTCGGATAGAGGCGGACGTACCATAAATCGCGCGGATGTAAAAACCGGCGATATACGCGCCCTGAGTTCGGTGGAAGAGGGGATCGGTGACTATTGGGTAAATGGTCAGGAAGCTTTCTACACCAAAACCACTTTCGCAAATCCATCAGAGCTGTACCGTGCGGACGCCGATTTTAAAAATAGTACTGTCATTACTGCGATCAATTCAGGATGGCTATCGGGAAAAAATATTGGTCTAGCGCAGAAAAGCAGTTTTCGAAATGAAAAAGGGCTGGAGGTCGACTATTGGCTCTTGAAGCCTGCAAATTACCAGACGGACAAACGTTATCCGCTCTTGGTCGAGATTCATGGTGGGCCAGCTTCCATGTTCGGACCCGCAGATGCCAGTATGTGGCATGAGTATCAGTACTTTCGCGCACGTGGCTATGCGGTATTGTTTTCGAACCCACGTGGTTCGAGTGGCTATGGGGAGAGTTTTTTAAAAGCTAATTTTAAAGATTGGGGGCCTGGACCATCACGTGATGTGCTTAAGGCCGTAGATCTGTCGCTCGCGACCGGTGTCGTCGACAGCGCGGAGCTGTTTATCACTGGCGGATCTTATGGTGCATATCTAACCACCTGGATATTGGCGCATGACAGCCGGTTCTGCGCTGCGTCCAGCCAGCGTGGGGTATATGATCTCCATGTCTTTTTTGGTAGCGCCAATGTATGGCCGATGTTGAAACGCTATTTCGATGGATTTCCATGGGAAAAGGGTATGCGGGACGCCCTTTTAGCACAATCGCCTACAACGTATGCTGAGAAGATAAAAACACCTTTACTTATTTTCCATGGGGAGCAGGACAATCGTACAGGCCCTGTGCAGAGTGATTTTTTATACAAACAGCTCAAATATTTGGGGCGTGATACGGAATATGTCCGACATCCGGGCGCAGATCATGAGATCACACGCTCCGGAGATGTCGGACAACGCCTCGATCAGCTCTTGCGAACTTATGAATTCTTCGAAAGGTATAGGCACTGATCCTTATGCTTAACGATCGAGATGGACCAGTGTCATAAGCATATCGGCCAATTTTTTCGGTTCTGTGAGCATGGCATCGTGCCTTGTAGCTACCTCCCGATAGTGCCAGTTGATCTTGCTTTTGCAGAAGGCCCTCTATGAGATGCCGGCGGAGGGCAGGTTCGCTTATTGCTATTCTATTTTTAAACCCTTACCTTTTCGGATTATAATGCCTTGCCTGGGCCAACCGCGGCGCGGGCGAGATGGCGCGGTTTCTTTTTTTGATAAGCTTTAAGACGATGGCCCCATTTTACTATAATCTGTCAGCCCTAGTTTGTTCCCAAAGGGATCATTGAATTCAACGGCATAGCCGGTCATAATCTCAAATGGTTCACTCAGAAATGATATGCCCCTGGATGTAAGGTCTTTGTAGGCCGTTTTTACACTTTCCACCGTAAACCATATCGTCGGCTGGGCATGTCGGGTGCTTAAGATAATCGCCGGCTCGTTGGCGCCTACCCGGAATGCTGTCATTCCTTTGTCCGTAAAATCAAATTTGACTTCCAGACCAAGCTGCCTACCATAAAATTCTTTTGCCTCTTCCAGGTTATCTGCCGGAAGAAAAAAGTTGTCGTAATCGCTGATGCTGTTCATAGCTGTGAAATTTGCTAAATGATATCTATTCTTTCATGATACGAATGTAGGCATAACCACTTCGGGTAGAGGTGACAGCGATTATATTTTCAGGTGATTGTGCACCATATGCACAAATCATTGCAGACATGTTTTTCACCTTATGCATATCGGACGCCAGCGCTCATGCCCACAGCTGGCCATTGCCGTAACCTTACCGAAATGCTGGACGATTGAATCACACAAAAATGTGATGGAAAGGTGTCGGGCAGGGAATTAATTGGGGGGGAGATGGGGTTCGCTAATAAGCAAGCCGTTTGAGAACACTCAAACGGCTTTTTGGATATAATTAAACAAACAACAGCAACTTAATCTTTTTGGGGATATAATGTAAATCTAAAGAGGTGCTCAGGCTGTAAATATTTTTGTGCGAGCTGTTTCACCTGTTCGGCGGTGATAGACCGGATCAGATCACTTTCCTTAAAAACGCGCGACGGGTCGAGCTGGTCAACGGCGCTGCTGAGCAGGTAGGAAAGCCAGAAGCCATTGTATTGAACCTGCTGACTGCTGCCCAGCAATTTTTCGGCGATGTACTTATCGATATCTTCTTGGGACGGACCGTGCTGGCGGATCAGCTCAATCTCTTCCAGGGCTGCTGCGACCAATTTGTCGACCTGTCCTGGTGCGGTTGTAAACGAGATATTCATGCCAAACCGCTTTCTGGGATTTTTGGCCAGTGACGGAGATACACTGATGGAATAGATACCGCCTTCTTTCTCGCGCAGCCGCTCAGTCAGCTTGATGGTGAGACAACTCGAAAGGGCATCCATCAGCAGGTTGTTGTATTCGCTGTAGTCATCATAAGTACTCAGGTACGCCATGGCCACCGTGGACTTTTCTTCTTTTCCTCTGTAAATGGACCGGCTGATCCCCTGTGCCGGCGGATATGCACCGTTATCCACAAATTTTTCTTTGCGTCCGAGGCTCGGGAGTGTGGCCAGATATTGTTTGATATAAGGATCTATGAGTGCACGGTCAAAGTTGCCGACGATGACGAAGGTGAAATCTGAAGCGTCGGCAAATCGGTCCTTGTAGATCTCATATGCGCGGTCGATATCAATCTCTTCAATTTTTTGAATGGTGGGCCCGGTCTTACGTGGATCGTTGTCGTAGAGCACTGCAGCAATCGAATCCGTAAAGAATGTACTGGCCTGCTGATGCCGGTTTTTCAGTGACAGTTTTGTCTTCTCGAGATTGGCTTTATTGATGTCGCGGTCGAGTCTGGGCACTGTAAAATAAGCATACAATAGTTCAAATGCGGTCTGCATATCTTCTCGGCTGGACTGCGCCTTGATACCTTCACCGATCTCATTGATGAAGGGACTCGCCGATGCGTTTTTTCCATTGAGGTAATGAGAGAGCTGTAGTGAGTTGAAAGGACCTAATCCGCTGCTTGTCACAATATTGGCCGCATTGGTTGCGGACTGGAAGTCTTTAAGCGAATAGCGTGAATAGCCTCCCGGGCTATAAGAAGTCAGCAGGATCTCGTCATTTTTTAGGGTTGTGGGCTTCAGGATCACTTTTGCACCATTGCTGAGCATAAGGGTCTGGGTGCCCACCGTTTTATTGTCCGTTTCACTGATGATGCTGCCCGGCTGCGGCAGCTCTGACAATAGCTTGTCGGCGAGTGCCGCTTCCTGATAGGGACTCACATCCTGCTGTAGCGCGAGATTGATCCAGCCGTCCAATACCGCTTCGCCGGGGATCTGTTTGAGGTCATCATCGTAAACCAGCACCATATCGCGATCTCTTTGTCCTTCAAATTCTCGGCCATGGGCCAGGACATCGGAAGGGCTGATTTCATCGATGGCTTTGAGCAGTACCGGCTGCAGGAAACGGAATGAAGGAGCTGGTTCATCTTTGAGGTAATGTGCCAGGATCTGGTCCATATGGGACTTAGAGTCAGTCTTGTCATATTCTTTGAGGCTCTGGATCAGCATACTTCGGTAGTCTGATTTTAGGCGGTTAATCTCAGTCGCTGTAAATCCGTATGTGGCAATCTGTCGCAGCGTGTGATAGACGGCATGGATGCTGGACTGTAGGCTATCTGGCTTGGGCATGATCTGTATGCTGTTGGTCTCCAGGTTGCCCACGAGCGTACCGTTGCTCAGGGAGGCCGCAAGATAGGGTGACTGTGACCGTCGTGTTTGTTCGGCCAGGCGCATATTGGTCAGTTGAATGTAGAAATCTTTGGCCAGTGAATTTTTATAGTCTGCCAGCTTTCGTGTCTTTTGGACCTGCCGTTTATACAGGATCTGCAAGGAGGTCTGCGTGACTTCGGGATCGGTAAATTTCATAAACTGTTTTTTTCCAGTCAGGGTAATCGGATAGCTCTTGGACACAGGCGCATTTTTTGGATTTTTTAGTCCAGAAAACTGGGCAATAATCTGCCGCTCCATGTCGTCGGGATCGATATCGCCGACGACGATCAGTGCCTGCAGTTCAGGGCGGTACCAATTTCTGTGAAACTGCCGTATTTCGTCATGTCTGAAGCTGTTGAGTACTTCATCTGTCCCGATGGGCATGCGGTAAGCATACCGGGACTGGTTGGTCAGCAATGGAAATGTCTTTTCCTGCAGCCGCTGCGAAAGCCCTCCGCGCTGCCGTTTTTCTTCGAGAATAACACCACGCTCCTGATCGATATCATCATCTTCAAGTAATGCACCGTCTGCCCAGTCGCGCATGATCAGCAAGCCCTGCTTTAACAGTTCGGGGTCGGTGGTCGGCAGAGGCAATTGATATACCGTCTCCTCAAATCCGGTATACGCGTTGAGATCGGCACCAAAGCGAATGCCCGATTTTTGCAGATAATCAACGAGGGCATTTTTCGGAAAATGGGTAGTGCCGTTAAAGTTCATGTGCTCCAGGAAATGGGCGAGGCCCTGCTGTTTGTCTGTTTCCTGCAGTGACCCGACCTTATTGGCCAGATAAAATAATACTCTCTCCTTGGGCTCGGTATTGCGCAGGATAAAATATTGGAAGCCATTGGGAAGCTTCCCGGTCTTAATGTCCGGATTGAGCGGAATACGGGCTTCATGAGCGGTGGCCGTTGCGGTATTTAGCTGCTGTGCATAGCTCAGCCGGGGAACTGCCGATCCGAGAGAAAGGGCCAATAATGTAAAAAATAGGGTAGTATGTCGCATATCTTATATGTTTTTGCTGTTTTGTTCTAATAATTCGAGTACTTTTTCTTTGTGGATGAGTACCATACCATGCTTATCGCTGCTGATTCCGTTAGCTGAACGGTAGCTGTAATAAGGAACTTGTCCACGCATCGTCGTGGGCATATAGACAAATTGTATGTTGCTGTTGTCCTGCTGCAGCTGCTCGCCGACCTCAACAATATGGGTCGAAATCAGATACTGGCAGTTGTGATGCTGCTGAAAAGCGCGTGTCACCGTGAGCGTTGCTTCAAAGGCATCTTTGACGTTGGTGCCCTTGAAGAGTTCATCAAAAATGATGACCATATTTTTGCCCTGACTGACATAGGTCGCCACCTTTTTGACACGGAGTACCTCAGCGTAGTAATGGCTGTGGCCTAGATCGATGTTGTCGGCAACATTGATGGAGCTATATAATCCGTCTTTCACTGAGAAGCGCATTTTAGCTGCCGCCACGGGCAGGCCGAGATGGGCAAGGTAGATCGCGATGCCAAAGCTCTTCATATAGGTGGATTTGCCTGCCATGTTGGCCCCGGTCAGAAAGATCAGGTTGTGGCTGCCATTAAATTGCAGATCATTGCCCACCGCATCGGGGATGGCAGGGTGGTATACCTCGTGCAGTTCAATCGCCTGCTGATCTGGGGGCAGGACCTCCGCCTGTACAAAATGACGCTGGTTGGCGACCTCGGCAATGGACTGATACAGATCAATATGATAGATAGCGGAAAGACTCTGCTGAATTTCCCTGGCCCATCTGTACCGCAGCTGATAGTCGCAGCGTGCAGCGAGAACAAGTGGTAATGTATCTGTATGTGAGTCAATCTGCTGCTGCAGCTGCAGCAGCAGGCTGTGTTCGCTGTGCAACCATGACTGTTCGAATATGCTGTCCTGAAGCAGACCATCTGTATCGTGCTCCTGCAGGAGTGAAAGGTAGCTGGCGAGCTCAAGCATGATCCGGAATGTTGCGCGGATGCCTGATTCGGTATGTTTTTTTTCTTCTTTCAGCCCGAGCACAGCGAGCAGCTGCCGACGGGCGGCACGGAGCAGGGCGACATTCAAACCGCGGCCGGAGTAACTGTTGGTATAGCTCTGGGCGGTATCGAGGTCTTCCGGACGGATTTGGAACCGGCGGGGTAGCCTCCGAAAAAAGGAAATGAGTGTGCTCCGCCGCCGGATAGCTTCGCTGTCGGCGAGGGGTTGCTCAAATAGTTTTTCCAGCAGCTGCTCCCCGCCGAAGGTCTCGGTCTTATTGTAAAGGGAAAAGATTGAGTCCCTTTTATATTTTCCAGAAATATTGAGATCTTGAAGGGTCTGTTTATCAATAATGAAGCTCATGAGTCCAGTTGTTTTTGTGAAGTTAATAGATCAATGATGCCTTCGTTTTCTATGATGATCATGCCGTGTCTGTCTGCCGAAATCCCCTGTTGCAGGTGATAGGTATAACTTGGGCGGCCCTGCTGCATGACTGTAGGCAGAAAGACAAATCTGATGTCGCCGTGCGATTGCTTCAGCTGTTCGCCGGCCTCCAGAATATGGGTCGAAAGTACAAACTGACATCTGGGGTGCTGGTATAGACGGGAGACAACCTCCACGGTACCTTCGAGGGCATCTTTGACATTGGTGCCCCGAAACATTTCATCGAAAATGACAAAGAGCTTGCGGCCTTCGGCCAGCTGCTGGGCCACTTTCTTGATGCGCAGCACTTCAGCAAAAAAGTGACTATAGCCCATCGCGATGTTGTCCGGCAGGTTGATCGAGGTAAATATGCCATCTCGTGGGCTGAACAGCAGTTTTTTAGCCGGTACCGGAAATCCTACGTGGGCCAGATAGAGCGCGATTCCCAGGGATTTCATAAACGTGGATTTACCAGCCATGTTCGCTCCCGTCAGAAAAGTGATATTGTGAAGGCGATCCATGGCGTGATCATTGCCTCTGGCATTGACGACGAGCGGATGGAATACACCTTCAAAAATGAGCTGATCCTGCTGGCTGCTGTCGACGATGGGAACCACAAATTGGCGCTCATGGGCGACCTGAGCGACGGTCCTGTAGACATCAAAGGTATATATATCGCGTAAGATGTTCAGCAGCAGTTCTTTCTCCTCAAACCGGAGGATGTTGTCATATTGGATGACTATTTCGCGCGGCAGCCGCTGTTTGTCCTGAAGCAACGGAATCTGTTCCAGACCACTGTCGGCAAATTTCAATTCCCATTTTTTCAGTTCTTTCTGATAGCTCTCGGAGTGATCTGCCCGCGAACGTCGGATAAGATCCTTCCAGCAATGGATAATCTGGCTGCAGGCGATGATGCCTCCGACGATCTTCTTGTACTCGCTGTCGCCTCCGACGAGTTGCTGAAAGCGTTCTCTGAGCGAAAGGCTGCCCCCCTGTAGACGGCTGCGCTCGTCTGCCATATCGAGGTAGAACAGGGCCTGGTCAAACCAGCTGGACTGGAAAGGAAAGGCCATGGACTGTTCCATAAAATACCGGATAGTTGCTGTACGGTCGACGATCGACAGCGCATCGGATAGGGGATAGTTAAACCATTCTTCCAATAATTCGGCTCCACCTGATGTTGTGGTCTTGTTGAAGATGCCAAAGACGGACTCTGCACCTCTGGCCCCAAAGATCGACAGGTCGTCTCTGGTCTGCTTGTCTATAATCAATCCCATGCTTACCGTCCTCTTCTTCTGATCCAGATGACAATGCCGGTACCCAGCATGGTCAACGGTATGATAAATTTGATGAGTAACTCAAAATAGGTCCATGTGCTTTCGCCGATGCGCAGCGTTTTGTCGATCGGATCGGGAAGTCGCATGTCGACAGGCACCTCACCGTCACTGAGCCAGGAAAACGCAGCACTGACCAACGAGAAATTGGAGGCATTGACCTGATTGCGTTTAATAAATAGTTCGCTGTTGCTGATCCAGTCGGCATCGCCGGTGACCAGGATTTTCTGTTGCTTGGCTCCGACTTTACGGGATAGTGCCACGACTGTGGGACGAGCGCCTTCACGTTCGCCAGCACTGGGGTTTACCATCGGCTTACCGTCGATAAAATTGAGGTTTTCGAGCTCATTCCAGGTTCCGCTACTATCGGTTGCAAAGAGTACTTTGGATTGGAACGGCGAGGCTGGCGAGACGATGATGCCCGCTGTTCCGGACATCGTGATCACCTCTTCGCGGCGGTTCATGGGCGCCAGGTAGTAGGAAAATTCCTCACCGGCTTTCGTCGGCTTTAGGGTGAGCAGATCCGGCTGAAGTGCTTCTTGCTGTTTGACCAGCACACCGGGCTCGAGGGTCAGACCCAGTGGTGCAGCGATCCGGTTGAAAATAGCTTCCTGGCCCGGTTCTCCGGCCAGCATCATATTGCGGCCACTGGCGATGTAGCTATGCAGGTTGGTCAGTTCCTGTTCGTTGTATGGCTGGCGCGGCTCTGCGATGATCAGGATATTGATATTCTCCGGAACTGGCCTCGAAAGATCGATTTCTTTAAAATCAAAGCCCTGATTGATCATGGAATAACGAAAGGTCTTTTCCTGAGTAATGGTTTTGTAGCCACGGTCCTGTGTAGAATTGCTGTTGCGTTCGCCATGCCCTGACACGAATCCCACAATAGGAAGTTCGTCCATGACCAGCCGCTTGATGGCTGCACTGATCTCTGATTCCAACGGCACACGCTGCATGTCGTCATAGACACGCAGAAACGTCTTGCGGCCATTTTCACGTTCGAGAACACGGACAAAACGATAATTCTCCGTGGAGAGATCGACCTGATTCTTAATGGCAGCGTAAGGCAGGATGTCAAATTTCCACTTGTTGAACTTCCGTAGGGTATCTATCCGCTGTTCGGCATTGAGCTTGGGAAACTGCCGGTCGAGAATCGGGTTTTCAGTGTGATGATAGTAGTATACGTATTCCATCTGTATCTCCGGCTTAAACCGGATATACTTTTCAAAAGAACCGACGTCGCTTTTATACGACGAAGGAAGGCCGATAAAGCTGTTGGCGTCAAGCATGTTGACATAGGTGGTAATCTTAAATCCGCCCTGAAGTTTGGCCATGATCGCCTGGCTGCTGGGGCGTAGGGTATTGCTTTTGCGGTAGGTGCTGTCATAATAAAATTTGACGAAAGGCAATGTGGTCAGGTACCCGATCAGGAATACCGCTAGGGTGATGCCGCCAAATTTCAGCAGGTTCTGGCCCGTAGCCTGTTTTTTACGTATGGCCTGCAGGCGGAAGATCGTGAAGCTGACAAACAGGATGTTGACCAGCAGAAAGTAAAGCACATCTTCACTGGTGACCATACCGGCAATGAATGTATCTGCCCGGCCGTTGATCGCCAGCCAGTAGGTGATCTCGCGCACAAAAGGGATGTCCTGCCAGAGGCCTCTGGCGAAGTTCATCATAGCAAATACGCATAGGGTTCCTATTGCAGCTACGATATTATAACTGGTCAATGAGGACATAAAGAGGCCGACTGCTGCGTATGCAGACAAAAGCAGAAAAAGACCCAATAGGCCGGTAAGCATGGGGCCGATATCAGCATTGATCAGGGTACCCATGGTAAAGATAATCAGCAGCGACACCAGAAGTGTGAGTACGAGACCAAACAGCAGCAGCGCGATATACTTGCCTAGAATAATCTGGCTGTTGGTAACGGGAGAGGAGTATAGCAATTTAATTGAGCCGCTGCTGTATTCCCTGCTCATGATGCTCATGGTCAATAGGGGCATGTAGAGGTACAGATAGGACTGTATTTTCGGATAAATGCCCCCCCAGGCAGATGAAAATAAACTCTCTGTCGCATTGACAAGGTCAATTTTCATGGACTGTACCTGTACCATACCCGCGTAAGATCCGGCGAATAAATAGCCTATCTGGAATGTGAAGATCATCAGGATAAGCCATGCGACGGGTGAATAAAAGAGCACCTGCAGCTCTGTTTTTGCTATTTTTAATGTCGTTTTCATGTTTGGATTGAGTTAAACTTTTCTTTTTTTTCGGGTCATCTCGGCAAATACAGTTTCCAGAGAGCTCTTTTCGGAATAAATTTCGATCAGGTTCCATTTTTCCTGTACGCTCCTTTCGACCAATGCTTCGACGAGCTCTTGCGTATTCGTGGAGCGGATCCGAAATTTGATATTGCCGAGAGGCTCCATATCCACATAACCCGGAAGCTGTAGAAAAGCTTCTGCAGGAGGTGGTGATATCAAACTGACAACGACGCTGTTGGGTGCTACCTGGTTGTCAAATTCTTCAAGCGATCCTGAGAAGATCATTCGGCCTTCATGGATCATCCAGATGTGGTCGCATAGTGCCTGGACTTCCTGGAGAATATGGGTCGACAGGACTACGGTACGTTCGGCTGCAATCTCGCGGATCAGGTGACGGATGTCAAGGATCTGATTGGGATCAAGGCCATTGGTCGGCTCATCCAGTACCACAAAATCGGGTTCATGGATGATGGCCTGCGCTATGCCAACGCGTTGCTGGTATCCGCCCGACAGATTTTTGAGCAAGCGATGGCGAAAATGTGCGATGCTGCACTTGGACAGCACACGTTCGATGGCCGCCGGAATTTGGTTCGGCTCCATGAGCCGTAGATTGGCTGTATGAATGAGGTATTCCTCTACCGTAAGTTCGGGGAGCAAGGGCGGCTGCTGCGGCAGGAAGCCGATGTGCTTTTTGGCTTCCACAGGGTTCTGGGCCATGCTGATCCCCCGGATATAAACTTCCCCGTGGGATTGATTAACCACCCCGCACATGATATTCATGGTGGTGGATTTTCCGGCTCCGTTGGCGCCCAAAAGACCATAAATGCCGTTTTTGCGTACTTCAAAATTGATGTCTCTGATGGCCCACTGGACGTTGTAACGGTGGGAGAGGTCTACCACCTGAACAATAGGACTGTCGCTTGCTGTGATCATTTTTATCTTTGATTTGGTGTGAGTGATCCCGGGCAGGGTGTCCGCTGCTGTCCGGACACCCTGCCTGCTGTCAGTCGAAGTAGGTGATACTTACGCTGACAGTGGGTATGATATGTATAATGTCTTTGTTACCTCGGATTCTGAATAATTTCGGGATTGAGAACAATGTACTTGGATGCGATAGGCAACACATAGCGGTTGCTGTTGGGCTCCAAGGTGAATGACTCACCTTTATATACGCGGGTCTGCGTGCTGATAAAGCCCGGTTCGGCAGCTAAGCGCTTCTGGTCAAACCAGCGGAGACCTTTGCCCATCAGTTCTCTCCGCCGTTCGTTGATAACCCCTTTGAGCACCGACTGCTGGTCTGTGATCTGAAGTGGCTGGTATGCATCCGGTTCAAACCGCTTGCTGCGCAGGGTGTTCAGTATATCCAGAGCTTCTGCAAACCGGCCGGCATCGCGCGCTAAGGCTTCCGCTTTGATCAGCATCATCTCCGGAAGGGTAGGCCCGTTGGTAATTTTGGCGTTAGCCGAAATAATACGGTGTTTGTTGTAGGCTTTACCCTGGAACGGTGTCCAGGTAAACACACTGCCGTCTACCGTAAATAATGTATTTCGGAGATCGCCCGGTTCGAAGAGCGCAAGCAAGGCAGGATTTAGCGAGAGGGTGGGAAATGTATTGCGCAGACTTTTGATAAAGACCTCCTCCGTATCGTCAAGCACATTGGGGTAGGTGTTGGGCGCCGCTTTGTACTGATTGAGATCGATCAGCTTGTATTGCGGTCTGGCCAGTACCAGTTCTGCGTAATGCAATGCTTTGCCGTAATTGCGCATCTGCAGATAGACACGGGCAAGGATGGCCTCGGCTGCCGGGCGCGACGCCAATATGTTGAAACCGGGCTGTTCAGGAAGATCGGGAATGGCCGAACTGAGGTCTTCAATAATCTGCTTGTAAACTGTTTCCACTGATTTACGGTCCAGTTTAGCATAGAGGTCGGGACTTGTCAATAAAGGAACCCCAAGGTCTGTGGCGGCGCTTGTCTCTTGATACTGCTTAGCATACGTATTGACCAGGTGAAAATAGTTGAGTGCGCGGTGCACCTTTGCCTGGGCCAGTATATTTTTCTTCTGTGCTTCGCTGCCCCCCTGGCTGTCCATGATCTCTGCGGCGATCTGATTGAAGAGGTAGATCTGTTTGTACTGGTCGGCCCAGTCGGCATCTTCGTTGTTGTCGCCCACCAGATCACTTTTCCAGCTATAGGCGTTGGCATCGGTTAACGATAAGGTATTGAGGTAGGCTTCGTCAGACCCGTAGATGTCATCGCTTGCCAGCACGGGCCAGTAGTAGGATTTCTCCACTGTTGTACTGTTGTTGAGCAAACTCTGGTAGTCCTGTGTATATTTTAGTTCGCGCTTACCCACAAGGTCAATCTCCACAAACTTCCGGCAGGATACCATACCGGTGGTCATCAATGCAGCGAGGCTGAATGCAATAATTCTCTTTTTCATGTTCATCATAGTAATTAAAAACCCATATTAACGCGGAATACATAACTTGTGACCGGTGGCATGCTGCTGTAGCTGCCGTCAAACATATATTCTGGGTCTACATCGCGTCCGGTCTTTTTCCAGAAAAGCCCCAGGTTGGTTGCAGTGGCACCAATACTCAGCGATTTGATGGTCCTGTTGTTGCCCAGCATACTGGCCGGAAAGCTATAATTTAAGGAAAGCATCTGCAGGCGGATGTGGCTGGCGTCAATCACGTTGATATCTGCAAGTTCAAAGCGCTGTATACTATTGATATTGGTATGGATGACGCCGGGAATATCGGTATGGGCTTCGTCTCCGGGCTGTCGCCACCGGTCTACCAGGGCCTTGCTATTGGGCAGATATCCATCAAAGCCTGCTGTATTGCTGGGGTATTGTGTGGAGTTGACCTCCCTCCAGCGGACTTTGTGTCCAAATTTCATAGTCATACGTGCTGTAAATGTGAAATTTTTGTAGGACAGGGTGTTGGTCCAGCCGCCAAAGTAGGGAGCGCTCATGCGGCCCATATAAAGCAGGTCCGCAGGGCTAAAATCGTCTGTGGACGTTTCTGAATCCAGGATATTGCCCTGTCCATCGCGGATTTGCGATCTACCTTTGTTATCAAGGCCTGCCCAGCGGTAGGCAAAGAGCTGATCAATGGGGTAGCCCTCGATCGGTGTAGATGTCTGCTCTGGCGTCTTGAGTGTATTCGGAAAACGATCGTCGGTAACTTTATTGTCGCTGTACGAAAGATTAAGTGCACTATTCCACTGCCAGCCGGCCTTCTGCACGATCTGCCCCTGGATATTGATATCTATACCATGGCTTTTCATATTGGAGGTGTTGAAGGACAGACTGGACCAGCCGTAGGTAGAGTTGTAGGGTACTGACGCAACGATTCCGTAAGACCTTTTGCTGTAGTAATCGAGGTTGATGGTGAGCCTGTTGTTTATGGCGGTGAGATCAAGCCCCGTGTTGAATGCCCGTGTGGTTTCCCAGCCCAGCATCTGATTGGCCGGAATCACAATGGAGCCGGTGGGAAGCTGGGTGAAGAAATCGGTTATTGAAGCCGAATACAGGGTGAATGAAGTGCCGTCTTTTGGCACTGAGCCTCCGGTACCGATACTACCGCGCCAGCTCAGCATATTGATCCAGGGGATGGTTTTCATGAAGTTCTCTTTGTGCAGATCCCAGCGTAGCCCCGCAGACCAAAAAGGCTTTGCACGTTTGGACCGGTCTACGCCGATGATTGTAGCATCGTCAAAGCGTATGCTACTGCTTAGAAAGTACTTCGAAAGGAGGGTGTATCCCGCATTGGCGTAATAGCTCAGATAACGTATGCGGTCAATATTGATCGGTGCATCTTGTATATTCAGCGTTTTGCTGCCTCCATATATATCTTTATAGGGAACTGTTGGATTGATAACCGTGGACTGGTAGGTATCTTTGTCGAATCCATATCGTGTCTGCAGATAACCCATTGCCTGACTCTGACGGATTTCACTACCTGCAAATACGTCAACTTGATGAATATCGTGGAATGTTTTGGAGCCATCGAGCTGGAAACGTAGCGAATAGTCATCCATTTTGTTGTTTGAGGTGACATATTTACCGCCTAGTGGAACTCCATATATCAGCTTTCCGCCGCTATTTACTGTGGTGCCGGTATTGATGAGGTCGCGCATCTCATAACTGTTTTTGTCCCGAAGGCTCTGCATATTGCGGAGCCCTTTCTGGTAAGAACCCGACAGTGTTGCGTTCAGCCAGCTGTAGGCACGATAGGACAATTGCCCTGTAAAGCGGGTCAGGTTATTGTCATAATGATCGTTGCTCTGCTTGAGTTCGTCGATGTGGTTATATGACCAGGGCAGATAACCCTGGCTTTCGAAGCGCTCTTGCGCAACGGTTGGTGTGAAAGCATAATAGCGGCTGATGCGCTGTCCATTCTGATCCAGCAGCAGATTGTAGGGCGTAAGGCCAAAAGTCCCGGGACTGATGGCGCGGATCGCAGCACCGTTAACATTGCTTTTCTGAATGGTATGGTTGATGCCCAGGGCTACTTTAAGTCTTTGGTTAAAATAACTGTTTTCGACATTGAATGTCAACGACATATTATTGGTATTGTTTTCACGGTATATAGGTCTGTCTTTTGAATATACCGCAGAGGCATAATAACGGGCGCCCTGTACGGCTCCATTAAAAGACAAGTTGTACTGTTGATTCTGAGCCGCCTGCAGCAGTTCGTTTCGGATTTGCTGCCGGTTGTCGGTCTGTGCCAGCTGGCTGAGTATGCTGTTTTGCTCGGCGAGGCTGATCTCTCCACGTTTGGCACGGAACATGGTCATAATGGCGTCGGATCTGTTGGGGGCCCGCCAGCCTGAGGTCGGATCGTAGTAGAAGTTGTTGTCAAACATTTCCTTTTCGAAATCGATATATTCAGAGGCGTTCATGGTGCGCAGATCGTGCAGGCTGGGCGGGGCGGAGGTCCCGAAAATCGAAGAGAAATTGATAGTGTTTTTGCCCATTTTACCAGCTTTCGTTTCGATCACAATAACCCCATTGGCTGCCCTGGATCCCCAGATGGAAGCTGCCGCTGCATCCTTCAGGACAGTGATGCTGGCGATGTCATCGGGATTGAAATTGTTGAGTATGCCCGCACTGCTGCCCGTGGCTGAAAGACGGTTGCCAGATCCCGTTGGATTGGCAGTCAGCTGTTGTTCCATGGCTGGAAAGCCGTCGATGACAATCAGCGGCGTACTCGTCGAACCTGAAAAGGTATTGGGTGAACGCACCAGGATACTATGGGTTTTGGTGTCAAACTGAACGCCCGGTATCTGCCCCTCGAGCCGCTCCATTAGGCTCAACGCAGGACTTTGCTGAATTTTCTTTTCATCGATGACCACAAGCGAGCCTGTGGTTTTGCCGGGATCAAGTTTCTGGTAGCCGGTGTTGGCCATGACGGATACCTCATCTAATGCCGCGATCTGCGGATTGAGGACAAATAGGGGCCCTAGGTTGCTGGCTGGGGTGCCGCTGAGGTCGATCTGACGCAGTTCGTATCCCAGATAGCTGATTTCAAGAACAGCATTGCTGGGCACATTGGCCAGGACGAACACTCCTTTGCTGTTGGTCAGGGTCTGATTATGGGTGCCTTTTATACGTACAGTGGCGCCCGCAAGTGGCTTCTGTTGCGTATCCGTCACGATACCATTGATCGTCCGTTGCTGTTGGCTGTCCGTCACGATGATCGTATTGTTGCGGACGATAAAGCCTAAAGGCTGTCCCTGAAAACAGAGTCCGAGCACTTCCGAAAGCTCCAGTTCGTTTAAACTAATGGTTAAAGGCGAGAACGATCTGTTGTGTTCGGGACGGATCACGTAATCGTATCCGGTCTGCGACCGCACTTGTTGAAGGATTTCTTCCAAGCTGGCACGCTTGACATTTAGGTTAATTTTGTTTTGGCCGTGCAGGGCTGTGGCTGTTTGTAAAAACAAAACCAAAAACAAAATGCAGAATAATTGAAATCGCATAAGCAATTTGATTATAAAGTTGGAAAAGACAGGCGGTCTGTGGATCGGTTGATTTACCTTATACTTTTCGTTAGCAAAAAAATATTGATACATTTGTTTGTTGATTTTTGGACATACATGTCCCTCTTGACAAGGAGACATGTCATGCAGTTCATAATTTTCGTAATAAATGCTAGGCGTGAATTCAAAAAATCAATTCTAGGGGCGGTGCAACGCCTCTAGATTTTTTGAAACCACAGGTGTTTGGTTTGTTAGGGTATGACCATCAGCCTCCTTTCTTTTTCGTTGTTGCGGATATCAAATTTGATTCCTGTCGTGGTTTCCAGTATTTCGAGTACTTGTTGTAAAGTCTTCTTTCGGGATATGGTGCTGATATAGCGCTGCTGTCCGACGGGGCCGAGGTATTCTACTTCAATATTGTACCAACGGGATATTTGGTCCATGATCTCCCGGACGGAGGCAGAATCAAAGTAAAAATCGCCGTTTTTCCAGGAAAGATCTTTGGAAAGATCGACTTCCAGGAGTTCGAATTCTTTGCCCGTCTGTACAATTTTCTGGCCGGGCTTAAGAAGTATCGGTGCCGGATTGGCCGGATTGTTCAGCGCGATGGATCCCTCTTCCAGAGTAAAGCTATTCTGTTTGTCTTCTTTATAGGCCTTAACGTTGAATTTAGTGCCCAGAACCTGCACTGCATTTTGGCCTGCATGGACGATAAATTCCTGTTTGATCATCCGGCCACCGGAGCTGATCTGACGCTTGCTGACCTCGAAATAACCTTCACCTTCCAGCGTCACTTCGCGTGTACTGCCCGTAAACTGTATCGGAAAGATCAGCTTGCTGTCTGCATTAAGCGTTACCCGTGTACCATCTGCCAGCACGATCTTGTAGGTATATCCTTTGGGAACGATGAGCGTGTTGCTCAACATCGCGTGGGAGCCATTTTTTGACCCGTCTGTCTGGTAAACGAGCTGGTCGGTGTCACTCCAGTCGATGAGGATATCGTGATCCTTGCGACTGGAAGACCCATTACTGCGATTAAGTGCGATTTGTTCGCCATTTGACAACTGTAAGACCGCACCGCTGCTCGCCGGGTGTATGGACGCTGTATTCGCGCGGGTGGCTGATGATTGTTTATCAGCTGTGGTTTGGATCGAACTGTCCTGATAATTAAAAGTAGGCTTTTGCTCAATAGAGAGGTAGTATGAAGCGAATCCGATGATGGCTATGGAGGCTGCTGCGGCAATCCATTTTCGCCATGCAGTATGGGGTTGTTTCGGAGAATGTATGTGAGAATGGATACGGCCCCAGCTGTCTGCAATATCTGCCTGCAGCTCCGGGGTACTCAGATCGAATTCCGGAAGCTGTTCGGCGTGAGCGATGTACCAGTCTTCGACAAAAGCTGCCTCACTATCGGTACATTGGCCCTTGGTGTATCTTTTCAGTAGGTCGTTATCTATTTTTAACGGTTCTCTCACGTCTTTTGCGTTGTTGTTTTGCTGTATAACAGTTAAGTCCGCCGCAGGTCCCAGATGAAAGTGAAATTTTTTTTAAAAAATCTGACCGTTAGGGCCGGTCTGGAAAAAATGCAAGAATAAATAAGAGCAGAGGCAGCTTGTTGCGCAATAACTTTAGCGCGTTTGAAATCTGATTTTTTACGGTTTTTTCACTGATGCCAAGTTTTTCGGCAATCTCTCTGTGACTCAAATAGTGTGTACGGCTCAACTGAAAGATTTCACGCATCTTTTCAGGAAGATTCTCAATTTCTCTTTCGATGATCGCCTGCAGCTGTTTTTCGCGGATTACATGATCTGTGTCTGAAACATAGCTGACGGCAAAGGATGACATGCTATCCAGGTATCTGTCAACTACTTTGCTATGTGAAATATGATTTATCAATTCATTTTTCACGACCTGATACAGATAGGAAGACAGCTTAATATCCGTCGGCAGCTTGCCGCGGATATCCCAGATTTTAACGAAGACTTTTTGCAGGATGTCTTTTGTTTCCTCACGGTCGCGGATAAATCTATTGGCATGAATGTACAAAGGAACACTGTAACGCTTGTAGATGACAGAGAAAGCTCTCTCGTCATCCTGGCGAATCAGATCGACCAGAATCCCGTCGGATAGTGTGGCGTATTCGCTGTCCTGCATACTTATTTAGGTGTGTTTTTCAAAGGCGAACTATGTGAAATCAGGCACTTTTTTACCAAAGTTCATCATTTAATCACACAAATATAACTTTTTCGTAAAATAACTGTCCAACTTTTACGAAAATTCCACTACCGTTAGGACTGGAAGATCATATGGGATACAGTTTTCATAAGCATAACGTGGCTAAAGCTGCCCTGTTTGGGTATCTCGGCTGAATTTGTAATATTATTGTTCATTTATGTCCTGCAAAAGTTTTAAATGACATCTTTGTAATATATAAACCCGATACCATAAGCATGATTGACACGAAGTATTAACGAGAAGATACTTCAGGTCAATTTAATAAATCAATTTAGCACGCTGATGAGCGGTACAAACAAGCATATAAACAAACCAAACCTGATAGAATGATGACAAGCACTAATTTTCGTTTCTGGGCTCTCTTAATGGCATTGCTGGTGACAGCGCATGCACAGGCTCAATCGTTAGCAGACTTTACGCTGCCCACACCCTGGACACAGGAGGCGCTGACGGCAAATATACCTTTGCCCGAATATCCGCGGCCGCAGATGAAGCGTAAGGAATGGCAAAATCTCAATGGCCTCTGGGACTATATGGGCGGCAGGTTACAGCAGGATCCGCGGACAGCCACCATGGCTCCGGATTTTCCTGCCAGAACGGAAAAGATACGGGTACCCTTTGCTCCTGAGGCGGAACTGTCAGGCATAGCCCGCAGTGGCGAGCAGTTTCTGTGGTATAGGCGTAATATCGTGATTCCGCCGACATGGAAAGGCAGCCGTGTCTTACTGCATTTTGGTGCTGTGGACCAGTATGCTGTTATTTTTGTCAACGGCAAAAAAGCCGGGGACCATAAGGGTGGATATCATGCCTTTAGTGTGGATATTTCGGACTTTCTAAAGCCGGGCGACAACAGTTTGGTGGTGGGGGCCTATGACGCTAACGATGGCAAGACATCTTCGGGCAAGAATGGAGATAAGGGCGACTACACCTTCAGTTCGGGCATATGGCAGACCGTGTGGATGGAGCCAGTACGGAAAGAGCATGTTACACAATTAAAGCTGATCCCTGATCTAAAGAATAACCGGTTGCAGATAACCGCATTGACCACTGGAGAACGGCTAAAAGTGGTGGCTACGGCACATGATGGTATAACACAGGTCGGCAGGGCAGAAGGTGTGGACAACGCCTCATTTTTTCTACCTGTCCGCAATCCGCATCTATGGACTCCGGATGACCCTTTTCTATATGATCTGCAGATTCAACTGCAAGATAAACAAGGACGTATCGTGGATCATGTAGAGTCCTACTTCGCTATGCGTTCCATCAGCATCGGCAAGGTGGACGGTGTTAACAGGACGCTGTTAAATGGCAAGTTTGAGTTTCAGATCGGCGTGCTGGATCAGGGGTACTGGCCGGATGGGATCTTTACAGCGCCGACGGAGCAGGCGCTGCTGTACGACATTCAGCTGGCCAAAAGGGCAGGTTTCAACGTGATCCGCAAGCATATCAAAGTTGAACCGATGCGCTGGTACTATCATTGCGACCGCCTCGGGATGATGGTATGGCAGGATATGCCCAACTTGTGGTATCCCGATGATAACGATTCGGTAGCTGTGCGCCAGGAGTTCAGGAATGAGCTCAAACAGATGATGGACCAGCTGATCAGCGTACCTTCGATTGTCACCTGGGTGCCTTTTAACGAAAATTGGGGTGCCTTTGAGGTGCCTGATATCACCAACTGGACCAAAGCGTATGATCCTACACGGCTGGTGAACGGCAATTCAGGGTTCAACTATGCACCGGGCTACCGGCCGGCGCAAGGTGATCCCGGCAACGGCGATTTTGTGGATATGCACCACTACGGAAAGATGGAGGACAAAGCATTTCCGCTTCCCGACGAGAAGCGGGCAGCTTCCCTGGGTGAATTTGGCGGTAAGGGACTATTTGTACGCAATCATATGTGGCCGGTGCCTAATAATGCCTACGAAATATTGATTAACAAGGAAACATTGACGGATACTTATATTTACCTGCTCAACGAGATCGAACAGCGGATGATATATAGGGGATTGAGTAGTGCTATCTATACCCAGACTTCAGATGTGGAACATGAGATCAACGGTCTGGTCACCTACGACCGGCAGGTGGAAAAGCTCGACCTGGACAAAGTGAGGTGGATAAATAGGGAAGTTATCAAAAGCGGAGGAAATATCGGCAAAAAGAAAAACATAAGTTCGATATCAAGAGTGTATCCCGTAGAATAAATGCCTAATACTATCGCTGTGGCTTGCTAATGAAAAGGGACCGTACAGCATAGCGCTACTGTACGATCCCTTTTTTCGATATAATTGAGACCGTCTGGGCCAGGCTACTTGTTTTTCACACAACGTATGGCAGCCCAATTATTTTGATGAATATTCACGATCGAGACGCTGGTTGCTGTCAATATCAATGCCGGCTTAGAATTACCCTGTACGGTCGGGCTTGCCCAATATACCCCAAGAGCATTAGTTGGAATATTGTTGTTACCAGAGCCGGATCGGGTAAAATCGTTGTCAGGCAAGAACATGTAATTGTCCAGATTGCTTGTCGGCAGTATAGAAGTTCCTAAAAACCATCCGGTCTGCCCATTGTAGCTTCCGCGTACGGTACCTTGGTTGATCAAAGATTGATACTCAGTTTGCGTTGCCGTGCGCCAGCCGGTACCAATGGCCGTCTCACAATAAGAGGCAGAACCGTTACCATTATAAACACTACCTTTCAAATATTGGGCAGCAGCCAGGGTGATGGGTGCGGTACCTGTCAAATTGGCCGAACTCCAATAATAATTGGAATTAGGTACATCTATTGCCCCTTTAGGGACAAGGCGCAGTTTTAAGTTATATTTGACGCCTTTTTGTAAGCTCAGGTCCGTCAGGTTGATCAGTCCGGATCTTACTCCATTCTGCACTGCATTTAAAGTGACCGTCCCGAAGCTGACTTTACCGGCGCTAGTTCCCTCGGTAATGATCAGCGCAGGGCTGCTTGTCCATAGGAGTCCTGATCCGCTGAAGCTGATACTACGGGCAGTGGAAGAGCCTCCCTGTGTAAAATGGCCGTCAGACAAGTGAACGTTGGCCGTACCGTAGTTCGGGGATATGCTGCTACCAACGATAGAGGTGATATTGCCCACCACATTGGCTGATGTGCTCTCCAAGGTGGCCTGTACCTGCGTAAATAAATGGCTGAGGATAAGATCCAGAGAGAGGGTCTGATTTGCGGTTACACTGGCGGTCTGTTTTTGCCAAAGTACATCCGTGTCTGCACCCGGCACATCAAATGTGATATTGGCAAGGTTCTGGTTGAAATTGATATTCGGAAATGTATGGCCGTTTGCCACAGCGACGGCAACGAATGTGTAGGCACCTGGGACAAGCGTAAGATTCCAGTTTGTACCACTCCCAGTATAGGTGAGTACACCAGAATCTTTAATATAATCGCCGGCGGAATTATAGGCGGCAACCGCATATTTGGCGCCGGTGCCCAGTGGCTCGGGGCCGGTCGCCATTTTAAGTCCTGCTGAAGCGCGCAAAGTACCGGATAGATCGGATGTCTCCGGTGACAGCGTCGCCAGCGCAGTTAGTTCATCTCCAAACGGGATAGAAGCTCTCTGGATAGATATAGGACTGCTTGTATTGCTGGTATTGGATAGCTTTAACTTAGGTTCTGTGCCCTCGTCAGAATAGGACACGCCTCCGATTTTGACACTTACTTTTCCTTCTGTTCCGACAGGATCCGTGCTTTCATTTTTGCTGCAGGCAGTAAACAGTACGGTAAAGAGCGCCAATGCTTGAATAAAATGATTTTTCATTTTCTTAGTTGGTTAAATTAATAGCGAATTGAATGACTACCACCAGCCGTCACTCTGGCTGTGAGTCTGTGATTCTTCGTTATCCCATGTTTGTTGGATGTCACCTGAGGCCTGTGCGTTAGACCCTGCGGCGATGCCATGTTCCAATAAGACCTTGGTCACCCGTATCTGAGGTGCCTGGTAGTCCAGTTTGCGTGACTGGAGTTTAATAGGTTTCTTTTTCATAATAATATGTTTTATCAAGGGTAAATACTATACACTATCGTTAGCTCAGCATTATAACTTAAACTTCGGCTCAATTGTAAGTAGCCGCACCGGATGTGATTTGGCCATAAACTAAATTCTGGTGTAAAAAAAAGGCTTTATGGATTGAAAACGATAGAGTGAAAGGGAATATCACCTGTTTATGCGATTGTTTGGCTTCAATATAGCATGAATATGCGATGGCTGTAGCTTATAAGCTACAACTATACAATAACACGCTGATATGATTATATCAAATGATTAAATTTGTTTACTAGATTAATAAAAAGCCAATATTATGAAGACCTCCAGGCATGCAGTCATATTAGATGATCAAAAGATTGTCGCCTTCTCGCTTGAGCTGTTGCTCAAACGTGAATGTCGGATAGATATGGTCCAATCCTTTAACAGGGGTAACGACTTAATTCAATTTTTGCGCGCTTTCGGAAAGGAGGAGCTGCTTGTTTTTCTGGATTATTACCTCCAAGATGAAAATGGACTCTCCATACTGACAGAAATAAAGCGTATCAATGGAGCCGCAAAGGTTATCTTTCTGACCGGGGCAACCGCACCGGCTGTGTTAGCCAGTATGTTGCAATACCGTCCAGATGGTCTATTGAGCAAATCCTGCGAACTGGGGGAGATACAGGCCTGTTTGGCAGCAGTAAAAAGTAGGCAGACCTTCATCTGCAGGGAATTCGAATATATCTTGTCCAGCAACGACAAAAGAGCGGAAACCTTTACGCCACGGGAGATCGAAGTGCTGCAATATTTCTCGAATGGCTACAGTGTGGCCGAAACGGCTTCAAAAACCTTTTTAAGTCCCCATACGGTAGTGACACACCGTCGAAAAATGATGGCTAAAGCCGGCTGTCAGACGATTGCCCAAATGCTAAAATATGCACACGAGCACAATCTGATATGATGTGCTGAAAACATATGAATGGTTACGGTGCCAAATTAGGGCTGCTCTTTGGTCCAAAGATCCATGTTCGGAAAATTAAACTTATCGTTGTTAAAAACCGGATCTTTCTTGGCCTTCTGCTGCTCACGATAGTCATCATAAATGGCTAGTACTTTTTTGTGAAGCAGAAGTATGGCAATCAGGTTGAGCCAGGCCATGAGTCCGACGCCAATATCGCCAAGTGTCCAGGCAGACTTTGCCGTACTGATGCAGCCTACATAGGTGGATACTAACATAAGCAGGCGCAAAGCCCAGATAAGTATGGTCTTGTGCTGTTTTTTGCGGCTTACAAAGCTGATATTAGTTTCGGCAATATAATAATATGCCATGATGGTAGTGAACGCGAAAAACGCTAAAGCTAAAGCGACAAAAGCGTCCCCAATGGCAGGGAAGTGATGTGACACGGCCTGTTGCGTAAAGCCCGGTCCCATTTCCGTAGCGGGAAGGTGCTGTACGATAAACCCTCCGTTTGGATTTTCCACATTATATTGTCCCGTAAATAGGATCATCAACGCTGTTGCTGTACAGACAAACATGGTATCGACATAGACCGAAAAGCCCTGAACCAGCCCCTGCTTGATCGGGTGCGATACTTCGGCGGCAGCGGCAGCATGTGGGGCGGTACCCTGACCGGCTTCATTGCTGTAAATGCCCCGTTTTACGCCCCATGAAATTGCCATGCCCGCCACAGCACCAAAGGTTGCCTCCAGATTGAAAGCGGCTTTTACAATCAGTGAAATGACGGCTGGTATCTGCGTAAAATTGAGGCCAATAATGACTAATGCCATCAGAATATAGGCTCCCGCCATAAATGGAACGACATACTCGGCGACGGTACTGATCCGCCTGACACCGCCGATAATAATGATGGCGAGTAAAGCCGCTATGGTCAATCCGGTGACGCCCGGCGACAAGTTGAAGGCTGATTCAACCGCCGCACCTATGCTATTACTCTGCACGCCGGGGAGTAAAAATCCGGTACTGACGATCGTGACGATAGCGAATGTCCAGGCAAAGGCTTTGGAACGCAACCCTTTCAGAATATAAAATGCTGGCCCGCCGCGGTATTCTCCATCATTGACCTCTTTGTACATCTGTCCGAGTGTAGCCTCCACGATGGCCGATGCACTGCCCAAAAAAGCGATGGCCCACATCCAAAAGATAGCTCCGGGGCCGCCCATGGCTATGGCTGTAGCGACACCGGCAATGTTGCCCGTACCCACACGGCCGGAGATAGCGAGCGAGAATGCCTGAAATGAGGAAATTCCTTTGTCCGAACTACTACCATTAAAAAGCAAACGTATCATTTCCCGAATTTGCATGAGCTGCGGGCATCGGAAACGTATCGTAAAATAGATACCTGTTAACAGACATAAGTATACCAGAGCATCACTCCAGATGATGTTATAAATTTTATTGATAATATCGTCCATATTTTAAAATTAAATCTTTAGGCGCATTAAAAGTAGGTAAAAACGGGGTAAAACATAGTATACTTTCTTAAATTTCGTGTAGATTGTAGTGATTTGGTTGAAATTGGCTGTGTAAATTATCAATAATTCGCTTATTTTACTTTTAATTCGGGTTATTTGTGCAATATGGAATGAAAAAAATATTGAATCAGTATTTTTTTTAACAAGATACGTCGCTCACTCGATTTGTTTCAATAATGTTTCGGATATCGCTTGAAAGTGGATGACAAATACAGCAGACCATGGCTGCAAAAGTACTTTTGCAGCCATGGTCTGCTGTCTGCGATTGATTGAGCCTTAAAATTTAACTGAAATTGCGTGCGGCCATGAGCATGCGCAGGTCATCGGATGCGGGCAGTTCAAACACCTGTAGGTGAAAGTGTTTAATGGCGGCCAGCAAATGGTCAAATATATCGGCCATGGTATCTTCGAAATAAACCCATTGAGTACCCTTGGTAAACATGTACAGTTCCAGCGGAATGCCGTATTCGTTGGGCGCGAGCTGACGCACCAATAAGGTCAGTTCCTGATGGATATTGGGATTGTGCTTGGCATAGGCAAGTACATAGGCCCTGAACAGACCGATATTGGTCATTCTCCGGCCATTGACTGGCGAGGAGCTGTCGGTATCCCGGGTTTTGTTGTAATCGGCAATCTCACGCTCCCGCTTTTCGATATAGGGGGCCAGCAAGTGGATTTTTTTTAATGCTGTAATTTCCTCGGTGTTGAGATAGCGTACAGAAGACATTTTAATGTTCAAAGCCCGTTTTATCCGACGGCCGCCCGTCTCCTGCATCCCGCGATAGTTTTTGAATGAATCACTTAGCAAGGTATAGGTCGGTATGGTGACGATGGTCTTGTCCCAGTTCTGAATCTTCACATTGTTGAGGTTGATCTGCAGCACATCGCCGTCAACACCATATTTGGGCATCTCTATCCAGTCACCCACACGGACCGAGTCATTGGCCGATACCTGGATACTGGCGACAAAGCCTAAAATAGTGTCTTTAAATACCAGCATGAGGATGGCGGATGCCGCCCCCAGCGAAACGAGAAAAGACCAGGGCGAATTGCCGGTCAGCAGCGACACGGCCAGTGTGCCGATGACGAAAATCAAAAAAATCTGTACCACCTGCAGGTAACTGTCGATGGGCTTGTCCTTGAATCCTTTTGACGTCCGAAAAATATCCCTGCAGGTTTTTAACAGGCTGTTGACGAGATGATACACCATAAACAATACCAACAAATCCAAAAATTTGACAATCGTGGCTGTCAGTACCGGAAAGCCAAGAAAGACGACCGGAAGCAGCTGCCGTGTCAGTAGCGTTAATATGGTCCGGCTTAGCTGCACATGCACCTTATTGGCCAAAAGGAAATCATCCCATTGGGTGGAGGTTCGCCGGGCAATTTTGTTCAATGCCGAATAGAGGATGTTGCGTATCAGGTAATCCAGCGCGTAGAGTAACAGGGCAAAAGCCAGAAGTAATCCGACTGCCGTACCCATATGGGCCTGCTGTTCGGGTAAACCTAATGTCGTAAAGAGATCGAAGATGTACTGATAAATCGAACTTGATTGGTGTTCACTGAAGTTGAGCATGTCTAAATTTTTCATATGAACGGACAAATTTACGAAGAAATATAAAAACGGTTTTTTATGTGGTAAACACCCTTTAATAGCAACTTTTCTATGTTTTATTTGCTTATTGATTAATTTTTACGTATATTTGTAAATTAATAGATAACTAGATAGCGAAAACTTTCTGTTTTTGCGTCTTAAAACCCCCGACAATTTGAATGAGATTAGTGTGATAGGTGGTGGGAGTTGGGCTACGGCCCTGGTTAAAATTTTAACAGAAAATAGCATCCATGTCAACTGGTATATGCGGCGTTCCGAGCAGGTGCGCTCGATAAACCGGGATGCTATTAACCCTGACTACCTATCGTTTTTAAAACTTGACAATACAAAAATTTTTGCCTCCGATCAACTGGACGAGATCGTGACCCGGTCGAAAGTAGTTCTTTTCGCCGTGCCCAGTGCGCATCTGGACAATGTTTGCGCTGCAATTCCCAAAGAGGACCTCGCCGAAAAATTTGTGATCACCGCCATAAAAGGGACCGTCGGCCCTGACAATCTGCTTCCAAGTTCTTATCTCGCCCGGTTTTTTGAGCTGAAAGATTTTCAGCAGGCGATGATTGCGGGCCCTTGCCATGCCGAGGAAATCGCACGGAACAAGAAAACCTATATGACCCTATGCAGTTCTAATGAAACCTTTATCGGCAAGATCTCAAACTGGTTTGCTTCAAGTTATATGCAGGTAAAGTACAGTCCGGATATGGTGGGGGTGGAGTATGCTGCCATTTACAAAAATATTGTGGGTATTGTCTGTGGCATGGCCCAGGGACTGCATTACGGTGACAATTTTATGGCGGTGCTGGTCTCCAATGCCATCGACGAACTGGGGCTGCTGCTGCGTGCCGTTGGCGCACCCGATGCCCGGTTGGGAAGCTCTGCCTATTTGGGCGATTTATTAGTGACGGGCTACTCCGCGCATAGCCGCAACCGGGCGTTTGGTAAATATCTTGGCCAGGGGTATTCGGTTTTCGAGGCGCGTCAGCTCATGGGCATGGTCGCCGAAGGATACTTTGCAACAAGGGGGCTGATGGCGACGGTAAAGAGCCTCGGGCTCAATTTACCCCTGTTACAGACAGCCTATCGGGTGCTATACAACCATATGGCTGCAATGGATGAATTTAAACTTTTAGAAAGGAATATCAGATAATATGCTATTAGCAACAGATTTAGACGGAACTTTTTTAGGCGGAAAGATGGAAGACCGCCTCAGATTATATAGACTGATCAAGACCAGCCCCAACCTGCAGCTGGTTTTTGTCACCGGAAGAGGACTGGAGTCGGTATTGCCGCTGCTGAGCGATCCGCTCATTCCGGTGCCGGACTTCATTATCGCCGATGTGGGTGCCACGGTCGTTAACGGCCATAGCCTGGAAGCGATTGAGCCACTGCAGAGTGAAATTGAGGAAAAATGGCCGCAGACTTATGCGATCCGCGCTGCGCTGGAGGAAATTCCGCAGCTGAATTACCAACATGTGCCACAGCAGCGCCGCAGCTCCTTTTATTATGAAGCTGGGGTAGACCATAGCCTGGTGCAGCAGGTGGCCGACAGGTATGACTGTGACATTATAACTTCGGCTGATAAATACCTTGATTTGCTACCTAAAGGTGTCAATAAGGGAACAACATTAAAGAAGTTGGTCGAATTCCTGGCTGTCCATGCGGATGATGTGATGGTGGCCGGTGATACTTTAAATGATCTGGCCTTATTTCAGATCGGTTTTAAGGGTGTTGCCGTCGGAAAATCCGAACCAAGTCTGCTGCAAGCGATTGCTGAGCTGAATACGGCTTATAACGCGGAAGCTGCAGGAGCGGGCGGAATACTGGAATATATGGGCAAGCACCGCCCGTTTCAACAGCTGATCCGTGGGGAAAAAAAAATTATACCTCAAAAAAGAAAGTCCAAGAAATCCGATCAGCTGGTGATGGTATACCATCGGTTGCCTTTTGAAAAGGAAGCGGTCAATGGTAAAACGGTACGGGTTGCACCCAAAAGTCCGAATGGCATCATTCCCTCGCTGCTGGGCTTATTCGAAAAGGGAAGGTCTGGCCTCTGGATCGGTGAGGAAGTGATCCAGCAGGACGGACAGCCGGTTCCAAATCAGCTGGTGGATGAAAGCCGCTATCCTAATCTGGTCGCCTCCACCATATCGTTGTCAAAAGAGGATATTGATAAATTCTATCGTGTATTCTCCAAAGAGGCATTTTGGCCGACGATCTTTTCCTTTGTGGACCGGGCCAAGTTCAACCACGAGGACTGGGCGCATTACCTGATGATCAACAAGCGCTTTGCCGAACGGATCGCCCGCGAGGCCGACGAGGAGGCGCTGGTGTGGATCCATGAGTATAATCTGTGGATGGTGCCTTCTTTTTTAAAGACCATGCGTCCCGATCTGAAAATTGGTTTTTTTCACCATACGGCTTTTCCGGCAGCGGATATTTTTAATATTATTCCCTGGCGCAAAGAGATCATCGGCAGCCTGTTGCTCTGTGATTTTATCAGTTTTCATATCCCACGCTATGTGGAGAATTTTGTGGATGTGATCCGCAGCCATACGCCGTTTAAAGTAATCAAAAAGGTAGATGTCGCCAATCAGTTCCTGACCTATAGCTGTGCCCTCGGGGTCGATCAGATGACCAAGATCATTGAGGTGGACGGCCGGCAGATCAGGCTAGGGGCACAACCGGTCGGTGTCAACAGGGATCATATCGAGCATATTTTGACTGATGATCACATTACGGAGGAGATCAATGCCCTCAAAAAAAGCAAAGCGGAATCTGAAATAACGCGTATCATATCCATTGAGCGCCTGGATTACGTCAAGGGGCCGTTGGAAAAAATCCAGGCTTTTGGCGAATTTCTTGCCGAGTATCCCGAATTTCGGGGTAAGATCGAACTGGTCAATGTCTGTACACCGCCATCACAGGGAATGACGATCTATGATGAGATCCGGGATCAGGTGAACCAGGCTGTGGGTGAGATAAATGGTAAATATGCCACAATGAACTGGACGCCTATCCAATATTTTTACAGGGCACTGCCTTTTGAGGAGGTGATCAAGCATTATGCGCTGAGCGACGTTGCCTGGATCACGCCTTTGCGCGACGGGCTGAATCTGGTCGCCAAGGAATACATTGCTACCCATGGCCTATTGGAGACCCCCGGGATTCTTGTGCTTTCGGAATTTGCGGGAGCTTCGGTCGAATTGCCTTATGCCATATTGACCAATCCCTATGACCGCAAGAGCATGAAAGATGCGCTATTAAAAGCGCTCGTCATGGAGCCCGGAGAGGCTCAGGTCAGGGCGCGTAGGCTGTATGAGCATATTGAACACTACGATATCCATTATTGGGGTAAGGATTTCGTCAAAGAGCTTGAAAAATCAGGTAAGAGGCTTTGAATAACAATTACGGAGGCTGATCTGCCGCCTCCGCAATTGTCCAATGGTCTAAAATGTCGATAGAACGACAGTTAAACTGGCCATATAGTGCGGCTGTCCTTTTTCAAAGGGGCAGTGGTGCGAGAAAGTCACTCGTCCCTCATTTCCGCCTACAGGTCATCACACCAGATCCCGTCATCAATAACTTGCTGTAAGACGCCGTCAAGTCATCAGTTTTGTGTCCGTTAACGATTAACGGACACAATTTTATGCGTATTACAGTTCTTATTGCCATCATTTTTAGTTATGCGAATACATTCGCACAAAATCCGGTTTCATCAGATTCAATAACCGTGCAGCAACCACCGGAGTCAATAAATCTGCAAGTGGTCCGGCCGTTGGACTCCGGGCGAACAGGTCCTGACATATCAACAAAGAATCATCGAATCGATCCAGCATTGATCGCCGCGGGTGCATTCATGGGATATGGTGTCATCGCCCAATACAATACCCCGTTGAGAGGACTGGACATGAAGGTGAAAAACGCCCGTGAAAAGTACTTTGCAGGCCGGACTACAATAGACGATTACCTGCAATATCTACCTGCGCTCAGCGTATATGCCATCGACCTGATGGGCACGCGGCCAAAGCATGATGTAACTGACCGGACCTTGGTCATGGCAGTTTCACACGCCATTATGGGGCTAACTGTGCAAACGCTGAAACATACGACAACAGTGCCGCGCCCCGATGGTTCCAACACAAAATCCTTTCCCTCGGGCCATACCGCCACAGCATTTGTCGGTGCTCATATTTTATATAAAGAGTATGGGGATAGCAGCCCCTGGATAGGGATCAGTGGCTATATGATCGCAGGCGCTACTGGCGCGTTGCGGATCGTGAACAACAAACACTGGTTAAGCGATGTGGTAGCAGGTGCAGGGATCGGTATAGTAAGTACGGAAATTGCCTATCTATTATTGCCGAAACTGCATAAATTATGGTCTAAGAAAGAAAATATAAACGCCTTAAGCATTTTACCTGTAGTAGGGAGTAAGCAGGCGAGGTTATCCATCACCTATAGATTTTAGAAACTTTTGGGCAGGTATTACCTGCTCAAAAGTTTTCTGCTGACAACGGTCTTAAATAACTCTTCACGCCGATATTTCGAAAGCGGCAGTTCTGTCCCATTAACATAGACCCTTCCGCCACTGATTTTTTCGATATGAGATAGGTTGACCAGAAATGACTTATGGATTCTGAAAAATGCTTTGTCGGGCAGCATATTTGCGGTGACATGCATGGTCTGGTGAACCAGATATACTTTATCTTTCAGGTATATTTTGACATAATTTTGCATCGCCTCAATGTATAGGATGTCTGTCCATACGAATCGTATGAAGGTATCCCCCTGTTTAATATAGATATCCTGATCTCTTGTCGTCATCATGTCGCGAAGGGCTAACTGTGACCGATACATTTCATGGGCTTTTTGAACCGCTTGAAAGAATCGTGGAAAACTGATCGGTTTAAGCAGGTAATCGACCACATTTAACCTAAAACCGTCCAGTGCATACTCGGAATAAGCAGTCGTCATGATGGTTAACGGTGTCTTTTTTAACGACTCTAACAGTTCGATCCCCGACAGTTCGGGCATATTGATATCGAGAAACATCAGGTCGATCTCATGTTCACGCAAGGCACGAGTGGCTTCTATGGCCGAGAAACCGATCTGTGTGACTTCAAGGAAGTCTAACTTTTCAATATAAAATTTAATTCCTTCCGCAGCCCCTAATTCATCATCGACAATAAGGCATTTGAGTGGCGGCATGGGTGTTTCGGATTTAATGGTCATGCTGTTCATGAATAGTGATTGTGAGTGTGACCTGATAGCGATTTGCTGTGTCATTGATGATCAGTTCGTGTCGGTTAGGGTAGATCAGCGATAGCCGTTCGCTTACATTTTTCAACCCTATACCAGTATGATCCGCCTTTTTGGGCTGTATGGATCCTTTTGAATTTTGAATATCCAGTTTGATTGTTGCGGCGTCCTGGCTGATTTGTATGGCGATAACACCTTTCTCCGCAGTGGCCCGGCCAACATGTTTGAACGCATTTTCGATGAATATAATAAATAAATGAGGGGCAATATGGACCTGTGGATCAGTCAACTGAACGTCGCGGGATACCGTCAGATTGTTTGCCCAGCGATAGGTCTCGACTTCAATATAATTGTTGATAAAGGCAATTTCTTCCGCCAGGGAGATATGTTCTTTGTCAGCTCCATACAATTGATAACGTAGAATATCCGCATATTTAATCAGCAGCGTGGAGGCAAGCTCGGTATCTTTTTGGATCAAAAGATGGATATGGTTCAATACATTGAACATAAAGTGAGGCGTGATCTTTGACTGGAGTGCATGGAGCTGTATCTCCAGGTGAGTCTTTTTTAATGTCAGGTGCTGCTGATGCAACTTGCCGTGTTCAAAATAGACCTTTAAGCCACCAAAACCAAGATTAAGAAGGATACTTACCGGAAATGTACTCGCCAGTGTCGTCACAAAGGTTTCCCGTTCCTGAGCGACTTCCGATAGGGGCAGGTAATTGCGATCCTCAAGGAAGTATAATCCTTCTTGAAAAATCCATAATAATATAGCCTGGAAGACCGACAACGTCAAAAAGTGGGGCAGGATGGAATACAACTTATTGCTGTCGATCGCTTTGGGTAAGATATAGTTACATAGAAAATAAGTTGTCGTACATAAGGTCCCAAGCAGCGATATTCCAGATAGTATTTTCTGGATGACCATTGGATAGTCAGAGTCATCAAATACCCATAGTACTGCTGTGATCATTCCCCAAAGGAGGAAAAATAGTGCGTTGAAGCTATTTAGCCTAAAGTGTTTCATCATTGCTTTCGTCCATAAGACATGAAGGTTACAGTACGGTACTCATCCGATTGTAAAAAAATATATCCTGCTTGAATGGGCGTTTTGATTATTTAAAATAAGATTGAATGCTTAGGGGTAAAAATACGCATTTATCCTTGAATATAACCTGTTCAGGATGTTTAAGGTCTGGTATTTCGATTATTTCCCTTAAAAGGGGGAGAGAACAACAATTGCGGGGACCCTAGTTGGATTTTATTTTCCGTATCATGGGAACGGGGGGGCGTTTGCCTAGCGCCAGTAGCGATCCGATAACTGAGGTCAAGGCCGGCCGGTCCGCATTTTACCGCCAGCAAAACCCGGGCTTGCTCTAAGAAAAGCTCAAAAGTCTTCGGTATTTGTGAGAACTGGTATCGGTTGAATGGCGTAGAAAATCTTCTGCTGTGTGCTCATGTGAAACAATGCATTTACAAAAGAAGTGGTGGATTTTTTGCCGAAAAATAGGCGGGAAGGTATATCTTAATCTAGGTGAAAATATACTTTCCCGCCTGTGATTTACATGTGGATCCCGTTAATCCAAATAAAAGAAAAGTCGGCTGAATATTTGATTCGGCACCTTGGGTGCAATAAAATAGGGTTGCACCTTTCCTTTATCGTTCAATTTTGGGAAAAAGAACCCAACGGCGGGCAATTTACTTTTTGCTTCATCGCCTTCAAAGGCCCATTCATCCGTATTCGCCTTGGTGAAATGAACCGTAGCACTCCGCAGGTCGACCTCTTTGTCAAAGTCCTTGAGTGGCAGATAATCGACGTAGACCCATTTTGCGGGAAGCACGTTCTTTGCAATGTACTCCTTATGGACATCGCCCGTGGTTGCGTTGACCTGCTGTAGCGAAATATCAACCGGGAAATCAATGCTTTTATCATAAATGTAAAAGCCTAGTTTATTGACATTGGGGTCGGCAGCAGGGGGAACCACCTGCTGTACCTTGCCGTCAAAATAGAGGTAATTGAAATTGACTCTGATGGTATTCTCTGGCAATTCAGCACTGTAAACTACTTTCTTGGTCACGGTATCTGTTAAGGTAACCAGCCGTTTTTTTGGTACTTTGTAGCTAAAGGCCGTGGTAAAATGGATATTGCTCTTGGGCTGGATAATAAAAGCGCCGTCTTTATGATCGAACACAGTGGTATCGATCGCCACCACTAAAGGATGCTCAGCACCATTGTGGCCATTGATCAGGATATGCATCGCGCGCTCTACTTCAACAGTATCTTTGTTGCAGGCACAGAAAAAGAAAGGAATACCGATCAGCAGCAGCGCCATGCATGGGAAAAATGTCTTTGTCAACAAATTTTTCATCTGTATAAATTATAATTCTAAAACCTTATTAAACTGTATCATAGTATTGACCGGAGCTTCGTTGATGATCAGCAACTTGGAACTGGCCTTTACGGGTGAGGGCGTCGGAGCAACCGAAGTCAGCGGATTGAATTCATAGGATGTGCCCGCGTTATAGGGGATGTCCGTCCCGGCTTTATAGATATGTGCACGAAACAATACAGGCGTTTTCTGCCCATTATAATCCTGTATGCCTAAAGGAAAAGGGGTAAAAGAGATGGGCTGTGAGAACTCATTGGGCTTTAGGTTTTTGATCCGGACGACCTCTTCAAATACTTTGGGGATAAAATAGTATTTCTTAAATACAATATCCACCGGTTCGCGGTAATTTAAAATATTGGACTGGAACATATAGATCAATTGCACCTTGCCCTCCTCGGGTGCCGGGATCACCGGGAAATCGCCCACCTTCCCGTCCATATAGATCAGGTTGAGGTTGGTCTCGGCTTCCGTATCTGTGGCCCTGATTTCCCGTTCCAGCAGAATTTTATCGCTGGCTTTGGACTTCATGGTGAATTTTAAGCTTTGCTTCTTGGGGTCATTGAAATTATAGGTGGCACCAAAAGCAATTTTGCCAAATGCTGGCGTCACTGTAGGGGGAAAGGTGTCCAGTTGCAGCGTAAGTTCCTCATTGCTGTTATTATACCCACTTAAATTGAACAGATGTATATTGGAATGATACAAAAGCTGGTCTCCGCCTTTGTTGCAGGACAGGAGGGCGATGAGCAGGAAGAAGCTGATTGCCGTGGCTGTTAAAATGTTTTTTATGTTCATAACGCTTGATTTAAAATGTATATCCAATGGATAGGCTAAAGGAACTGCCTACTTTGCGGTTAAAGGTTTCTTTGTCGCCTATGCGCATCTTTTTGGTTCCATCTGCTGAGGTCTCGTAGTAACCTTCCTCATATTTTTGGGAAAACCCGAATTTCCACTCGTAGATCTCGTCCCACTCTTGGGTCGGCCACTCGGAGTTTGATAGGCCTTTCCAGCGGTCCTGTATCTTGTAGGTTTCGGGCCTGTTGACATAAAAGCGGAACGGACTGTTCAGCAGATTGCTGAGGTTGAGCTTAAGGTCCAGATTTTTGTTTTTCAGCAATTTGTAGCTCAGCTGTGCGTCGAGCTGATTGCGGGGGCGCTCGTATTCGATCAGGTCTTCGCTCATGGCGGTCATAAAGGTTTTGTACCCCATATGATTGAAGGCGACGTTGGCACCGAGGCGGTCTCCGGCATATTGTAAGGCGGCATTGTAGACGACGGGGATCTGTCCATAGAGCGGGCGCTTGCTTTTCAGGAACTGTTTTTCGCGGTACTCAAAGGTATTCCCATATTTATCGGTGTCGATGCCCTTGGCCCTGAATTCGGCCGACTGCACCTCGGAGCTTTGTAGTGTGACGTTGCCGCTGAAATTAAAGTTCTCCAACAGGGAGCCCGGAAGCATAAATCCTAAGTTTTTGCGGATATCAAACTCCAGCCCCTTGACTTTGGCCCATTCGGAGTTATTCGTCGTTACATAGATGCGATGCGAGGAATCCATCATCTGTCGGTACAATTCGATCGGATTCTGAAAATATTTATAGAAAAATCCAATGGAAATGACTTCCGCTAGGGAAGGGTACCATTCCAAACGCATATCATAATGATTAATGACGGTAGACAGCACGCCTTCATTGCGACGGTAAGCACCGCCCAGCGCGGGATCCTGGCGTACCATTCTGGAGTTTTCGATCAATGCGGGGCGGACTACCGACTGCGAATAGGCCATGCGGATATTGAAATCCTCTACGGGTGTCAAGGTCAGGCTTGCCGAGGGCAGGTAGCGCCAGGTCTTCTCTTCGGTCTCGGGATCGGCCGTCATACCCACCAGTTTGCCGGTTTTGGGGTCGACAAAGCGCTGCTTGCGCATGGCAATGGTGCGTGCATCCATCTGCAGGTCATTATCGCCGTTTTGCAGGCTTTTATACTTGAAGTATTCGGCACGCAGTCCCCAGACCAGCCTGATCCAGGAGTTGAACCTGTTGTCCAGCATGCCATAGACAGCCTGGTTGATATTTTTCCCTTCATAGGCACTGATGGAGAAGGCGGCGGGATAATAGAACATCCCATGTAAGGGATCTTTAAAATCCAGGTACTTCGACCAGGTGTTGACGGGCGAATAAGTATTTGCACCGACCGAAACGATCGGCAGGGAGACCCATTCGAACAATCCATGCCGATCCATAAACTGATAGCCGGCTTTCAGGGTCTGCTTTTGCCCAAGCCAGTTGGTCTGGTAGCTCAATGCCCCCTCGGCAATTTTGTTGGTCTCGGTATAATGGTATTCGGAACGTGTAAAGGTCCCATCACCGGCATTGGCATAGTGCGAAGGGACAACATTGTACAGGGTATCATTGAGGGTGCCTCGGGGTTCGAGCCAGGCTTCGGTCGCATCTTTCTCGCGGTTGTTCAGCTGGTTGCGGGCAATATTCCATTCGAGCTTAAAGTTGCCCAAGCGATGTTCGCCATCCAGCCTGTTCTGGAGCATATCGATAAATTTGGGGCGGTCATACTCCCGGATAGCCGGTCTGGAGCCATGGCCAATATCGTTTCCCCAGCCCTCGATGACGGAAAACTGATTGTTGAACATGCGGGAATAAAAGTTGCGGGAGGTTATTTTATGATTTTTGCTGTTCCAGCCCAGGTTGACCAATCCACTTAGACTCGAATTGAAGTTGTACTGCCTAGCGCTAGTCGGATTGATTTCTTTTCCGGTACTGATATCGAAGCTGGCTCCGTCTGTTTTTTGCCAGTTGCCCCGTTCGAAATTGGAGATCTGGTCAATAGACTGTTCATTGCGGTAGCTGAGCGAACCTACAAATCCAAAGATGCCCTTCATGCTATTGTAGCTCCGTCCTAGGCTGAACTGATAGTTTTGTCCGGGTAGCGCGGTATATTTTCGTGTACCCAGACGTTCCAGTCCGCCAATGCGTTTGTTCTGTGCTGCGATCATTTCGGGGGTAAAGGGCGTGACTCCCTCGGGTACCGGTTTGTACGGATTGGCAGGATCGTAGTTGATGCCGTTGAAGACGGTCAGATCCCGCGGGAACTTGCCCCGCGTGCCGTCGTCAAAGGCCAGGTAGTCCCAGCTGCCACGGCCATAGCCCAGGAAATCTTTTCCCGTAGAGCCATTGATATATTTGCTGCCCAGCGAAAAGGAGGTAAAGTTTTTCAATGGAATGGCCAGGGTGTTGATCTGGACCAGTCCGCCGCCAAAACCAAAGCTCAGGTCTGGCGATGCGGTCTTGTGGATAATAACATTCTCGATCAGGTTGCTCGGTACGATATCAAATTCAAAGTCCCGGACCTGCACATCGGTGCTAGGGAGGGTGGCGCCATCCATCATGGCCAGGTTATAGCGTTCGGCAATACCGCGGATCACGACCCGGCGGTTGTCATTGGTGCTGACACCGGCGATGCGCTTCAAGGTCTCACCAACGTTTTTGTCGGGTAACACGGCAATCTGCTCGCGGCTGATCCCGTTGGAGATCGTTGCTGCATTTTTTTGTTTGGCATAGAGTGAAGCAATACTTTCCTGTTTATAGCTGCCAGTGACGACCACCTGTTCCAGGCTTTTTACGGCATCTTTTAACACGATGCTGAGCTGTGTCTGCTTGCCGGCATGGACAAGGATGTCGGTGATCCTTTTTGTCTGATGGGATATGTAACGGACTTCCATGGTATAGGTTCCGGCGGGGATTTTGAGCGTATAACTTCCGTCGGCCTTACTTTTCAAAGACAGTCCCGTCTGGAGCACGGTGATGCTGGCATCTGCGAGCGCTTCGCCGTTTTCGTTGGTAATCCTTCCACTGATTGTGCCCTGTTGTTGGGCGCCGATGTTGCTTGCGCCCCTGGAGGCTGAAAGGAGGCTGCTGCTTGTCTTTTTTGCCGAAACAAGCACGGATTGATCCCGCAGTTCAAAGCTCAGCGGCTGGTTTTTGAAAATGGCGGCCAATACCGTATTGATATCGGTATTCCGCGTTTCTATAGTGACCGGTCTGGACATTTTAAGCAGGCTGCCTTCGACTAAAAATCCATAGCCTGTCTGCGTACTTATTTTTTTGAATACGTTGGCCAGGGAGCTGTTCTTCTCGGAGAGGCTGATGTTTTGTCCTACTGCCCCCAAGCTGATCTGTAGCATACCAAAAGCGGTCATGAAGGTGCTTAGCTTCATTTTCAATAGTATGTTTGTATTTTTTTTATACATTTGTTAAGCTGAAATATGTGTTAAATCGGATCGAGAAATTCATTTTGCCTATTCCGGCTATCGGCCAGTAGTGTTACGACCACTATTGGCTTTTTTTGGAATCGGACATTTGGTGATGTATTATCTTGTTTCTACAATAAGCCTCCTTCCTTGCATTTCTACCTGAATGCTTTTAAACGTTTTTAATAGATTCAATACTTTTTCAAAAGGCCAGGAGCGTGGTATCCTTCCCGTAAAGGTTTCCTGGGTTGCGGCGCCCTGATAGTGGATGTCCACATTGTACCAGCGGCCCAGTTCGTCGATAACGCTGCCAATATCCGCATCCGTAAAGTCAAAATAGCCCTCTTTCCAGGCAATGACCTCGGTCGGGTCCACCTGTTTGACGGACAGGGAACGGCCGGCCACGACACCTTGCTGACCGGGCCTGAGGACGATGCGCTGATCGGCATTGCTCAGGGCGACGGAACCGCTCAGGAGGGTCGTTTTGGTCCTGGATTTAGCCTTGTAGGTATTGACGTTAAAATGGGTGCCCAGCACTTCGATCGTTTGATTTTCGGACTTCACCCGAAAAGGCATGGCGGCATTGTGTGCCACCTCAAAGTATACTTCACCGGTGATGGTCACTTCCCGTGTAGATCCACGGAAGGCTGAGGGGTAGGTGATCGAAGATTGGGCATTCAACCAGACTTGTGTACCGTCAGCTAAGGTCAGCTGGTATCTGCCACCCCGCGGGGTAGAAAGTGTATTGGAATGCACCTTGCTGACCTTTTTGCTGGCTGTATAAACTAGATTGCCCGGTTTCAGTTTGTTGATATGAATGTGACCTTCGGCGCTGAGCTCTCCGTTTTTGGAGTCATCCAGCAGGATCTTTTCACCATTACCGAGTGTTAAGATGGCTTGATCCGTTCCGGGTCTGATCGTGCTGCTTTGCTCTTCTGCGCTGACGGGAAGCTTGTCGGACTGCTTCTTGAAGATGTATAATGAGACTGCACAAATGAGAGCTATGGAAGCAGCGGCTTGCCATAACCTATTGCCCGGATTTAGAAAAAATCGCTTTTTGGACATCTTTGCCGTTGAGGATGTCTCCCGGTCAATCTGATCGAAGATCTTTTCCTGCAATTGTTTTTTCCGGACGGCACGTTCCTCCGGGCTTAAACTGTCGGTGATATCTGGATTGCTTTCAAATGAAGCGTACCAGTCTTCGAGTATCTGGAGTTCCTCTTGCGTGATCGTTCCGGCTTCGTATTTCGCGAGTATATCGAGGATGTATTGATTTTGATCGTCCATTTCCTTTGCTTTATACTAACTAGTACCCTAAGTATTGGAAAGCGGGAACAGGAATTTCAAAAAAAATATTTTCGCTTAATTTTTATGCATATACAGCAGCAGCACCAGGTAGAAAATATCCATTTGATGATCTTTGATTTCAGAGCGCATGATATTCATGGATTTGGTAATGTGCTTGCGAACCATGGCCACAGAAATATTCAGTTGGTCGGCGATATCCTGATTGGAGCGTTTTTCGAAACGGCTCAATAGAAAGACCTCTTTGCAGGTGGCGGGCATTTTTTCGGTGATCTTAAAAATCTCCGCATGGATCTGTTTGGACTCGAGGATATTGTCGGGCTGTACCGGAACGGTATGCCCGATGTAGGCTACAGTCTCGATATATTTATCCTGGATTTTTTTTACCCGATAGGCTTTAAAGACCTGAAATTTAATTGCCGTTTTTAAGTAAGCAGAAAGGGAATTATTAAGCTGAATTTCCTTCCGCCGTAAATAGAAATTGACGAAAACATCCTGAACGATTTCCTCTGCCATAGCAAGGGAGAGCGTTCTTTTTCCTGCCAGATTAATCAAGGGTTCCCAATAGCGGTTATAGAGTTCGGAAAAAGCAGCTTTATTGTCTTCCAATTGGACCAAATCGAGCAGTTCCTGATCCGTAAGCGCTGTAAATTCACAATTAGCCATGTTAGTTAAGCAAAGACCAAATGTAAATAGGCAATTATACCTGTGTGTTTTAGGAATATTAACAAATTATTAATATTCATTTTGGCTAAAATCTTTCGATTACATGATATTTGCCTTTGTTATCGGGATACTGGGAAAATATTTTACGAAAATCTGGGTTTATATACGTCGAATTGGTTAACTTTGCTATGGCTGAAACAGAGTTAGTTAACGATCTATATCGTTGGCTTTATGTGCTCAAAAATTTGTCATCAATGGACAAATTACCGCATTTGCGTAAACCAGTTTTCAAGAAGCTGTTTAAATTGGCAGAGTATAGTAAACTAAATCAGGAGGAACGGGATATGTACAATGTAAGTTTAAAAAATAAATGGGATGCCCAAAGTATTCGTGAAAGTCAAGAGATAGCGCTCGAGAGAGCTTTGACTGAAGGTAGAATTAAAGGAAAAATCGAAGGAAAAATCGAGGGTAAGATTGAAGGTAAAATTGAAGGAAAAATTGAGGGCGAGATGATGGCTAAAACTGAAGTAATAACAAATCTGTTGTCTTTGGGGACATTTTCTATTTCGGAGGTTGCTAAACTTGCGAGTGTGTCTGAAGATTTTGTGAAGAAAATTGAAGCTGATCTGCCAAAAGAAAAATAGGTAAAAACAGGAAAATGACTGCTGAATTGAAGAAGTTGGATAACTGGCTTATCATGAAGCAGAAGATAATAAAGCCTCTGAGGAACCAATCCCAAGAGGCTTTTTTCTGACCTTTTAATTCCCCTGGGGTAAATTTTTGAAATTCCGGGCATTATCTTAAATATGCTGTTTATCCATTTACATTGGCGAAATTGAATTTATTTGCACTTTTTACTTCTGACTATTATTGTTTAATGGTCAGAAATTTTTATATTTGGTCTGCGCAATAGTGCGTATATGGCCCAAGCTGATCAGAACAATCAGTTTGTTGCTATGGATTTCGATTCTGTAATGAATCAAAAAACAACGTGAAAGATGAAATATTACTTACTTACCTTTGCTGTTTCGGCCCAAGTGCTGGCCAAACGTGCTGAGTTAATCACCTATCTGACTAGGCATATTGCTGATTTAAAATACATTTCGGCAGATTTGCAGGATAAGCTGTGTACGATTACCGTGCGAACCTTAAAACGTGATGAAGCAGCCATCCTCAATCTTATAGCGATCAGAGGCTTTAAAGCTGCGTTTTTGTCGGCGACCGAAAGTTCTTAATTATAGTCGCTGTTCAATCAGTGAAACCTCTCCATTCAATAATCGACTAAAATCCATGTTTAAAAAGAAAAATATCATTACCGTACAACATCCTGAATCCTTGCATCACAAAAATGGAATGATTGGTTCATGGACTGATTGGAAATTAACAGAAACAGGAATCCGACAGGCAGAAAATATCGCTGACAACTTAAAATCTGAGTTTCAGGATACCAACTTTTTATTGTATTCATCACCGCTTAGCAGAACAAGGGAGACTGCTGAAGTAATTGGAAATCAGTTTAATATACCGGTACAGTTTACTGATGCATTAAAAGAGAGGTATCTGGGGAAAGCGGTGGGTCAATCTGTACAATGGCTGAAAGAAAATATGGAGAAGCAAGAAATATCTATCCATGATAAATGCTTTAGTGATGCTGAATCCAGATCTGATGTATGGCAAAGGATAGCACCCTTCTATGAAACAATAATGGCTAGTGATGATGAAAATATAATCATCGTCTCGCATGGAGATAGCTTAAGTATCTTCCATGTAATGTGGCTGAGCCTGAATGTGGAAGCGCTTAATAAGATGGATTTATACGGCGTCAGTGGCGGTGTATCCTTTCTGTATCAAACAACACAGGGAAAAAGAATCATTAAGCGGCTAAGCGATACCTCTTATAAAAGCATGAAAACTGTATGAGAATTCCAAGCCCAGAAAACATCAAGCAGTTATTTGATGCCTCCCGATTGCCCTATATTGGGCATTACCAGTTGTTTTAATTAGTGCCGTATCATACTTGGTAAAAGGTACGATTCCATATTTAGCTGTTTTCTCAGTGCTCGTCTATGGTCTGCTGGAAGAAATCGGATGGCGCGGCTTTATCTACCAGGAATTTAAGGCATTGAAACCATTATATAATATACTTTTATTGTCTGTGCTATGGTTTTTATGGCATCTGAATTTTGATTTCACGCCTATACAAGTATCCTTTTTTGTGATTTTGGTATTGGGAAGTTGGGGAATAGGAAAAGTTGCCGACACGACAGGTTCCCTTATTGCCATAAGCGCATTTCATTCTCTTAACAATTTTTTTCCGGGTATCAATGCTAAAAGCGGTGCTATATTGGCGATCTTGCTTGCAGTATGGGTTATCAGCTTGGTGGTTCGGAAAAAGAATTATCAAGCGGCCAAGCGATAAATCCTATAAAGCCATGAGTGGATGGCGTCCAATTGTTGAAAATTTATCCTGCTCTGTTTAAGTAGGATAAGGTCTAATGCCCAAAAAAAATAAAATCTAGTCTTGAATAAGGGCGGGGTAAACCAATTTATTTACTATTTTTCGGCAAAATAATTCGAAAAAGGCCTCTATTTTCTTGCAGAGACCATGTTAAAAAGAAGTATTTTTCTCACAGAATAGCGCCAAACATAAAATAGAAATATGAATCAACTAGAAATTAGAATCGAAAGGCATAATGAAGGCTTCTGGGCCAAAACGGTCAACTGCCCAGTTGTATTAACCTCTTATGGGGATACGATCGAAGGCTGTAAACAAAACTTTTTGGATTGTATCGAAATGACCCGGGAGCTTGATGAGATGAACCGTTTTCCGTATAAAGACGGCGAATATGAACTCGTTTATATCATTGAAACGGAAACCGCGGAATTATCTTAACGATTCCAACGCCATTGTGATTTCGATCCTAGACTCTTGCCTGTATCCGGTAGCATGGAGGCCTGCAACAGGATGTCATAAGATCATAGCTTTGCATAACAAATAATTGAGCCAAGAATATTCTTGGCTTTCTGGGTTTATATACTATCCTTAATTACCGTCGTACCGGGATCTATTTTGACATTCTTTCAGATTGAAAAATAATAAAGCCTTTCCTGTTAAAATTGTATGAATATAGTTTTAAATTGCTATATTAATTGCCAGAAGTAATCGATTTTAACCAGTTCAGTTTCATGCCGTCGAACCTAATGGAAAATAAGATAAAAGCACTATTTGAGCAGAATTATTACGGGCTCGTAGAACTTTCGTGCCGTTTGGTGGGCAGTAACGAGACGGGGGAGGATATTGTACAGGATGTGTTTGTTAAATTGCTGGACAAGGATACTGTCCTTCCAAAGGATAGCCAAGCTGCTAAATCCTATATTTATGCGATGGTTAAGAATGCTTCGCTAAGTCATCTCCGAAAAGTAAAGGTAATCCATAAATATCGTCAGGTCAATCCGGCTACTGAAATATCCGATGAAGATCTATTGGAAAATATCATTTACGCGGAAGCCATTAACCAGCTCTATGCTTCCATCCGTAATCTCCCCGAAGCCAGTCAGAATATTTTTAAAATGGCTTACATTGAGGAGAAATCGAATCTGGAGGTCGCTGAAAGCTACGGAATTTCGATCAATACCGTCAAGACCCAAAAACGCAGGGCTATGGCAACACTTAAAAAAGTCTTGTTTCCGGTATTGCGTTCCATCAAAATCCTACTATTTTAATTTTTTTTGATTTTCTTGTCATCCTTTCTTCCTGCTCGCGCGTCTTGTGGATAGATGGCGTCTTTTTCCGGATACCTATAACGGATACATGACCTCATATATTTAAATTATGGAATCAAATTATTTAAGGATAGCTCAATTAATGGAACGGTACCTCAGTGGAACAATCACCGCTGAGGAACTGTTGGAGTTGCAGCAGTTTCAGGCATTATATCCACGGATAAAGATCTGGTTGGAGAATAAGGAGGTCAAGCAGGAGGAAATCCGCGAATTGCTCAATGGCCATATGCGCAACGATATACAGCTCAGATGGGAGTCTACCTTGGCCAAGGCCCAATTAATTCGTAAACAACAAAAGAAAAGAAGACGGTTGGTGGCAGCCTCTATTGTCGCGGCCCTCTGTCTTGGAGTCTGGGCTGTACCGTATTTTTCCGGAGCTGAAAAAGTTCACATCGTTGCTCAAAAAAATAAAAATGTACTTCCGGGAAAACAGCAGGCCGTGTTGACTTTGTCAAATGGCGAGACGATACGCTTGGGCGGGGATGACAGTACGACAATCCATGACGGCGGAAATCTGATGAAAATAGCGGATAATCAATTGGACTATGCAGCGACAGACAAAGACGAGGTACATATCCATAAACTCAATGTACCTGTTGGCGGAACCTATCGTATTCAATTGAATGATGGAACGGTTGTCTGGTTAAACGCCGATTCTGAAATAGAATATCCCTCTGTATTTACGGGCAGTGAACGCCGCGTAGCGATTAAGGGTGAAGCTTTTTTTGAGGTTGCAAAGGATCCTTCCAAGCCATTTCGCGTAGCAGTGGGTGAATCTACTGTTGAGGCTGTGGGAACAGCTTTTAATATCAATACGCATCTCAAACAGGGGCAGATCAAGACAATCCTGACCGAAGGAAGGATAAAGGTAAGTGTCGCTGACAATTCTGTATTGATAGACAAAGGGAACGCTACCTTGATCGACAATAGCCGGATCACTGTGGTAAAAGCGGATCCAGAAGAAGCCCTCGCCTGGAAGGAAGGTTATTTCTATTTTGACGGAAAAGACCTCAAGAGTATCATGAACGAGGTTGCCCGCTGGTATGATGTTGATGTCGAATATAAACATGCGGTCAGTGAAGACAAAATTACAGGGGGAATCAAACGAACTGAATCTATCCGGGCGGTATGCGCGGTGCTGGAAGGGCTAACCGGTCTGGATATCCAGATCAACAATAGAACATTAGTGATAAAATCAAAAAGGAGGTCAATGACAAAATAATCAACAAGCAACACAACAAAGGATCTTAAAAAAAACTGGAGGTACTGGAATACCCCCAGTCAGCATATAAGGTTCTAAACGAACTATAGTACTAACACAATTACAAGTAAAACCTTATCTAATCAAATGTATGGAATTTAAGTATATATGGCAAAATCTATTTGTCAGATGGCGTAGCCATATGCTGTTCAAAACACTACTAACCATGAAACTTACTGTATTTCTCGTAATTATGGGGACGTTGAGTGCAGCTTCAAAAGGTCTGGCCCAGAAAGTTAGCCTTAAATTGAACAATTCAACGATGGAAAATGCCTTGGGAGCAATTAAAGCACAGACAGGTTATCGCTTTATTTATAAAGAAGCCACCCTAAGGAAAGCTTCCAATGTCAATATCAATTTGACAAAAGTACCGCTGGAGCTTGCGCTAAAACAATTATTGCAGAACCAGCCTTTAGATTACCAAATGTATGACGGGACTGTTGTTATCGTACCGAAACCTGAAAAAAAGAACCAGTCGCAAAGCCTAGCAAGTGGGGGTATCCAGCGTGAAGTGCAAGTGACAGGTACGGTCAAGGACTCTCTCGGTACCATATTGCCAGGTGTAACCATCCATCTCAAAAGCAAACCTAGTGTAGGAACGACCACAGACCTCAACGGTAACTATATTCTCAAGGTACCTGCCACGGAAGTGCTGGTATTTAAAATGGTAGGTTATCGTACAGAAGAGGCTCCAATAGCCGGACGGACTAAAATAGACATTATTTTAGAGCAGTCTTCGGCTTATGTGGATGAGGTTGTGGTTACCGCATTTGGGCAGAAAACCTTGCGGGAGAGTGTGGTCGGTGCAGTCACTACGGTATCTCCAAAGGAGTTGCGTACCGGAAGCAGCAACCTCACCACAGCCTTACAGGGTAGGGTTGCGGGGATGATCTCCTTTCAGCGCAGTGGTGAACCTGGGCTCGACAATGCAGACTTCTTTATCCGCGGTGTGGGGAGCTTCGGTGTCAATAATTCGCCGCTGATCTTGGTGGACAATATGGAGGTCACCTCGACCGACCTCGCCCGGATCCCTGTGGATGATATTGAGAGTTTTTCGGTGCTGAAGGATGCCGCAGCGGCGGCGGTATACGGTTCAAGGGGAGCGAACGGTGTATTACTCGTGACGACAAAAATGGGGAAAGAGGGACCGGCGCGTCTTAATTTTCGCGTGGATCAACGCCTGTCGGCACCAACGGAAAAGGTGAAGATCGCAGATCCGGTCACCTGGATGAAAATGCAGAACGAAGCCTATATGACCCGCGACCCGCTGACAGAACGCCGCAACCTCTATTCTCCGGAAAAAATTGCCCGAACTGAAATCGGAGATGATCCCTATGCCTATCCTGCTGTCGATTGGCTCGGTATGTTAATCAAAGAAAAAACCAATACCCAGAACTATAACCTGACCATTACCGGAGGAAGTCAGATTGCCCAGTATAATATCAGTGGGAATATGACCAGAGACTTTGGCTTGATCAAAGTGGATCCCCTGAATAATTTCAATAACAATGTTGATTTCAAGGTGTATAACCTTCGGAGCAACATCAATATCAATGTGACCAAGTCGACCACTCTTGCGGTAAGAGCATTGGCCAATCTTCAGGATTACAGTGGTCCGATTGTGGGGGGAGCTGATGCATTCAGATATGCCCTGCGTTCAAACCCGGTTCTTTTTCAACCTGTATACAGACCTGGAATAGAACAGTCCTATATCCGGCATCCTATGTTTGGAAATGCAGAGGATGGACGTTATCTAAACTCCTATGCCGAGGTGGTAAAGGGGTACCAAAACTACAAGCGCAGCAATATTGTCCTTTCTGTTGAATTGAACCAAAAGTTGGATTTCCTGACAGAAGGTCTCCGTTATCGTGGTATGCTCAACGTGACGCGTAATTCTTATTTCGCCGAAAATAGACAGTACAAACCTTTCTATTATGAGTTTATGGGTTATGACGCAAGCCATTCACCCTATTATAACCCACTCAATCCTGAGCAGGGAACAGAATATCTGGATTATAGCCCCGCAGATCGCACCAACGCTGCTATCTTCCGTCTGGAAAATCAGATCCTCTATGACCGTACATTTGGCAAACACGCACTCAGCGGAATGTTTTTAACAGCAATGCAGGACCGTGTGGAGCCTGATACCCGTACCCCGTCTTTATTGAATACGTTACCATACCGCAATGTTTCCTATTCGGGACGGTTTACCTATTCGTTCGATAAACGCTATTCCGTAGAATTTAACTTTGGATATAACGGCTCAGAACGCTTCGCAGATAAACATCGCTGGGGATTTTTCCCATCAGCGGGCCTTGCCTGGAATATACAGAATGAAAGCTTTATGGAACCCTATAGGGATGTTGTTTCACTCCTTAAATTGAGGGCCACACACGGTCTGGTGGGAAATGACGTGATTTCTGCGACCAGTTCCCGCTTCTTTTATCTTTCGGATGTAGAGCTCAATTCGGGGAATCAGTCCTATACATGGGGGATGCCCGGCGAAACCCGCCGAACGATCAATGGTATCGATATCAGACAATACCAGAACAACGACATCACATGGGAGATTTCCAGACAGTCCAATCTTGGTCTTGAGCTGGGACTTTTTAAAAGCGCATTTAAATTGACTGTTGACTATTTCAACCAAAAGCGCTCGAATATCGTGCAGACCAGAGCTTCTATTCCATCTACGGCAGGTTATTCGGCGAATATCCTGGCCAATGTTGGCAAGTATAGTTCACGGGGTGTTGATGCCGAAATGAACTATTCAAAATCTGTCAACTCCGACCTATGGTTTCAGGCCCGGGGTACTTTTACTTACGCGACCGGTAAATACGTTAATTACGAAGAACCGCAATACGAATATCCTTACTTAAGTAGGATTGGTCTAAGTGCCACACAGCAAAGAGGATATGTTGCCGAAAGGTTGTTTATTGATGATGATGAAGTACGCAACAGTCCGGCACAAACTTTTTCTGAGCAGGTACTCGGCGGGGACATAAAATATTTGGATATCAATAAAGATGGCGTCATTAATTCCAATGATATGGTGCCTATTGGATTGCCGACAACTCCCGAGATCAATTATGGTTTTGGCTTGAGTACCGGCTATAAGCGACTTGATTTTTCTTTCTTTTTTGCAGGTATGGCGCAGACTTCCCTGTTTATCAATCCGACTTATGCTGGATCAGCTCCATTTGGCAGCGTAACGGCGCCGAATGCCGTGTTACAGGTCTGGGCAGACAGCTATTGGTCGGAGGGTAACCAGAATCCTTATGCCCTGTGGCCGCGATTGAGTAGTACGCCAATGGCGAATAATACGCAGACAAGTACCTTCTGGATGCGTAATGGGAATGTTTTTCGCCTCAAACAGGTCGAGCTTGGATTTGAATTAAATCCGGCAGTGGCCAAACGCTATAAATTTCAGCGGTTTAGGGTCTATGCCAGCGCAACCAATTTACTGAAGTTCAGCAGTTTCAAAATGTGGGATCCTGAGCTCGGTGGTAATGGATTGGGCTATCCGCTACAACGGGTGTTTAACCTTGGTATTAATGCAAGCTTTTAATTATGAAAAGAGAAATTACAAAATATTTAATTGGTGTGTTATTGGTCATTGCAAGCGCATCCTGCAGCAAATATGTGGATGTCGTACCAGATAATGTACCGATACTCGAACATGCTTTTGCAAGTAGGGTAATGGCCGAACGCTATCTGGCTACATGTTATAACGCCATGCCTAATTTTAGTGGTTATAATGCTAACCCCGCGATCATGGGTGCCGGAGAGATCTGGACAAACGAACAGATCGCGTCAGCCGGTAAAAATATTCTCCGTGGTGCACAGAATGCGGATAGCCCTTTGCTCAACGAATGGGATGGTACATCCAGTCTCTGGCGCGGTATCTCGGATTGCAATATCTTTATAGATAGTATCGGTCAGGTACCGGATATGCCTATCGAAGAACGTGATAAATGGAAAGCAGAGGCAACATTTCTCAAAGCTTTTTACCATTATGAATTATTGAAACGTTATGGACCTATTCCTATCATGGACAAATTTATCCCGGTAGGATCGGACCTGGAAAATTATGCCGTTGAGCGGCAGCCGGTCGATGAGGTGTTTACCTATATTATCAAAACGATTGATGGTGCCATGGAGTTTCTTGACCCCAATGTGGTTGATGTGAATGCCGAAATGGGACGTGTGAACCGGATAGCTGCGAAGGCAATCAAAGCAGAGGTACTGGTGTACGCCGCAAGTCCGCTGTTCAATGGCAACCAATCGTTGGTGGCTACGATCAAAAATCAGAACGGCAAGCAGCTCTTTAATACCACTTATTCGGCGGAGAAATGGATCAGTGCCGCCAATGCATGCCGGGAAGCTATTGAAGCCGCCGAGCAAGGGGGCAAGTCGTTATTTGTCTGGCAAGCGCCACCTGGAGTTAACATCACCCGTCCTGAGGCTATCGCCCAGCTGAGCTCAAGATTGGCTTTTTGTCAAAATAAAGATAATACGGAAGGACTCTGGTTTTACTCCAATAATCTGATCAGCAACGACGTTCAGCTATCCTATATGCCCCGCGGATGGGATGCCAATACGCAGTCGAATGCAAGTATTCGTTCCTTTCTTTCGGCTAGTCAGAATATGATCGCTAAATACTATAGCGCCAATGGCGTGCCCATAGACGAGGACAAAACGTATCCTTATAGCCAGCGTTTTGAGGTAGTCAATGTGACTGATCCCAAGTACCAATATGATGTGGCGCTCAACAACCAGACCATTCGTTTGCATCTGGACCGCGAACCACGTTTCTATGGCAATATCTCTTTCGATGGCGGACGTTATTTTATGCGGAGTAATGCGACAGAAGCAGCGGCCTTCAGTACCTTTTATCGGCTAGGGGGAAATGTGGGGATAAACAATGGTACCTACTATAATGTCACGGGATACGGGGTTAAAAAATATGTGAATTATGAAAATACCTTCGGAGCTTCCAATTCAATGAGTATTGTATCTTTCATTGCTCCCGTGATCCGTTTAGCAGACCTTTACCTGCTTTATGCCGAGGCACTTAACGAAGTGAACGGCCCCACGGCGGAAGCGGTATCCTACATTGATAAAGTACGTGCCAGAGCAGGGTTAAAAGGGGTAGAGACAGCCTGGCAGGAGTACTCCATTTACCCGAGCCGCCCCGCAACAAAGGATGGTTTGCGGAAAATCATAAAGGATGAGCGGACGATAGAACTTGCCTTTGAAGGTAAACGTTTCTGGGATCTACGCCGTTGGAAAGATGGGACGGAGGAACTGAGCAAGGAGGTCGTGGGCAATGATGTGAATCAGCAAAACCCCAATCTTTACTACAGACAGATGGTATTCTATTCCCCGAGTTTTACAGAGCGGGATTATTTTTGGCCGATCAGCCGCGCGGAGTTGCGTAGGAATCCCAAAATGGTTCAAAATTATGGATGGTAGTTTTTAAAATAATGAATATGAACTTAGTATATAACACGAAAGGATTACACCAGTTCCTGATCTTTGTGGGGCTATTTATTGCTCTTTTTCAGGGATGTAAGGAGGATGTGGGGATACAGCCGATCAAAGAAGGTGCTGTAGCAGGGCAAGTGACCAATGTGCGTACCTATGCATTGGCCGGGGCTGCTGTAATCAAATATGACCTCCCCACAGACAAGGATTTTCGCTATGTAAAGGCGGTCTATGTCTTGAACAACGGCAGTCGTGTAGAGACTAAATCTACACAGTACAAGGATTCGCTTCGGGTGGAAGGTTTTTCTGTTGCGGGCAGGTATGATGTCGAACTTTATTCTGTAAGTGTTGGCGAGGTCACGTCCAAGCCAATCGTCGTGACAGTCGACGTGGCTACACCTTATAACCGACTGATCTCGGAGAGCCTGAAAAGCGATTCAAAATTTAATTCCACCTATGGTGGAGTCAATATTTACATTGACAATAAGGAGAAACAGCCGCTGGTGGTCATTGTCATGAAAAAGGATGCGGAAAACAACTGGAAAAATATTGATACAGCCTATACGAGCCTGGAAACGCAGACCCTGCGTGTACGCGGCATAAGCGAAGGCATGAGTACCTTTGGGGTATTTATTCAGGATAAATGGCGCAATAATTCGGATACCATTTCAAAGGAACTGGCACCACTGGAAGAAATATTGATTCCCAAAGATACCTGGCAGCTGACCCAGATTGCGGTAGGTGCCATCGGTGGCGACTGGGATACGTTTAATGGAACTTATGGTGGACGTAGTTTGAAATATAAGACATTATGGGATAACAAGATGACGGCACATGGAGACGAGGCTTGGTTTGCATCGACACCGATTCCTTTTTCTTTCTCGATAGATCTTGGGGTACCGTCCATTCTGAGCCGTATCAAGACCTGGCCGCGGATGTCTGATCTGAACGGTTCCTACACGACTACCCATGTTAAAAAATTCCAGGTATGGGGATCTAACAGTCCGGATATGAATGACCCAAGTTTTGACAAATGGTTTTTATTGGGAACGTTTGAAAGTGTGAGACCCTCGGGACTACCCTTCGGGCAGGCAGCGACAACGGATGATAAAAATTATGTAAAACAAGGTGAGGAATGGGATTTTCCGGATGTAAATCCTACGGATGCCCGTTATAAGAACCGTTATATCCGTATCAAGGTATTAAGTACATGGAATGGTATTGAAGCTTCGGACAAAAATCCTTCCGCCATTATCATGTCCGAGATCACCCTTTGGGGACAACGTTAGCAGATGATTGTTTAATTGTAATGAGTGAAAATTATGAAAAGAAAAATAGTATATATATGTGCACTTATAGTTGGACTGGCAGCCTGTAAGAAGGAAGATCACTATTATAAGGCCTATTTGGAAAATGCTGAACGCTATTATCCCGGAGCCCTGGATTCATTGGCAATATATCCCGGAAACGGGCGGGCCCAGGTGCATATGCGTTTGAGTACCGACCCAAAGATAAGGCGGATACGTTTGGTGGTAACCAACGACTTAAATGCGCTGCGGGACACATCGTATTATAATATTACGGCTTCAGAGATCGGAAAGGAAAAAAATATCTTTCTGGAAAAGCTGAAGGAAACGCGCTACACGGTCAGTGCCCGTGGCTTTAGTGCCGAAGGAGACAGTTCGAAGGCAATGACAGCGACGGCATCTGTGGAGGGTGAACGCTACGGTGCGACGGTTTTGAGCCTCAATAGGGTATTCAGCAATTTCGCGACTTCGCCGGGAGGCCGAAAGCAGGCTATATTTTTCGTTGAGACGGTCGGTAGTGGTTTCACACCATTACAGGGAACTCGGGTATATTTTGATAGATCAGACAATAAGCGGGATTCACTGTTCCTGGCGCCATTGGATTTTGCCGTGGAGTTCCCCGCTGACATCCAGCCCAAAGGAAGTATTTCTTTTGTCAGCTATTATAAAAAGACCATGTTCTCCATGGACAATTTCCAGACTCATGAGAAGGTGGTCAGTTATTAGCGTAAATTTGCAGAACACAAAGCTATAGTTCCGGTAAATTTTCTTCCAAACCTCAGTGCAATGAATATTTTCGTTGCACTGAGGTATACTCTGATTCAATGCTAAGGTTGTCGCCCCATTTAGCCTTTACCCGGTCGTTCTGATATAAAATCTATCTGCCGGCCAGATTTTTTCGTCGAGTTATTCTATTTTACTGTATTTCGACATATGTTTTATTAAAATACCGACCTATCCGTCTGTAATAAGAAAAATACGAAAACGTTGTAGTTAAATTACGCAAACGTTGTAGTTAAATTTTCATTAACAAGAATTTCTCTGAGTTTAACGACTAATTGACCGTGGATCTCGGATATATACTGATTTTGTATATTGAATATCGTGTTATTGAGACAAAATAGCATTTTTTTGAGACGAATAGGTCCTGTTTTTGTAAATGCTAATCTTCACTTTTACAGTTAAAATTCCTTACTACAAGGAGACCAATTGTAAAATTTCTAAATCAATCGAAGTGAATATTGCTTTATGGGAAACTATTGTAAACTTAAACAAAGCCATCGGATATCCTCATCCTGGTTGTTATGTCTGGTCGCTTTTGGTAGTCCGGCTACTGCATTAAACGCCAACGCAGCATTAAAATCAATTACCCGACCGATTGTTCAAAACCGTGAAATTACGGGTAAAATATCGGATGGCAAGGGCCAGCCGTTATCAGGTGTCACCATCAGTGTGCCAGGGAGTATAATGAGTACAGCCTCGCGGGCCGATGGTTCCTATTCCATTTCGGTATCTCCTCGTGCAGAAAAGCTTGTTTTCAAGCTTCTTGGTTACAAGAGCCAAGAAATTTCCCTTACCGGGGCTAAGGTGCTGAATGTCGTCCTGAATTCATCGGCAGATGAATTGGAGGAGGTCGTGGTGGTGGGCTATGGCACTATGCGTAAAAAAGACCTGACGGGTTCAGTGACACAGATCCTACCGGATCGAATAGCCAATGAAAACCCCAAAACGGTGCAGGATATCTTGCGTGGTACAGCGGGAATGAATATCGGCTTTGACGCTTCGGCAAAAGGAGGTGGATCGATCGAGGTACGCGGTAAACGATCGGTTTACGATAGTAACAGCGGCCATAATAATCCGCTGCTCGTGCTCGATGGAATGATATTCTATGGTGAACTTTCGGAAATCAACCCGGATGACATTGAACAGATCGACATTTTAAAAGATGCCTCGGCCGCGGCAATTTACGGCTCAAAAGCGGCCAGTGGCGTGATTATTATCAGCACAAAAAAAGGCAAACAGGGCAAGCCGACAATCAATATGACCATGAACGCAGGTGCGACGCAATTGAGCAACTACCGCAAAAGATTCAATCCCGCCGCTTACATGCAACATCGAGCGGATTGGTATACGAAAAATACGTATGGTATTAATCCGGAAACGGGGCTGTACGAAGCTTATCAGACGCGCGACGACAACGGAAACTTAGCGGTGCCTTATGGGTTTTACCTGAGTCCGGATCAACTGCCGTCATCTTTATCGCTGGAATCCTGGCGTGCGCTTTCGACAAACGAAAATGGGGAGTCCGATCAGAGCATCTGGGGCCGCCGTCTGGGACTGCAGGGAAATGCCTTACAGAATTTCCTGAACGGAAAGGCGGTGGACTGGGCAGACCATACCTTTCGCACGGGATTCAACCAGGATTATAATGCCAGTATCAGCGGGGCGAGCGATAAGGTGAACTATTACCTGTCCATGGGCTACCTTAAAAATGAAGGTGCTGTTATCAGTGACACGTACAAGGCCGTCCGGGCCAATATGAAAATCAATGCGCATGTAAACAAATGGCTGGAGCTGGGGGCGAATGTTAATTTTCAGGATCGCTCTGATGGAAATATAGACATCGACCTAGATCAGGCGCTGCGTAATAGCCCTTACGCGGATTATGCCGATGCCAATGGGAACCCGCTACAGTATCCACTCAGCGAACAGTTCAGCCAGCGGGGCTATAATTATGATTTTTTGCAGAACTATCTTGAACTGGATAAAGGCTACACGGTGCTGAATTCCATCTTCAATGCGAAGGTAAAATTACCGTTCAATATCACGTATTCTTTTAACGCATCGCCGCGCCTGCAATATTTCCATGACCGTTATTTCATGTCGGCGGAGCTCCCGGGATCTAATCCTGCCGATCGGGGTGCAAACCGTGAACAGACAAAACGATTTGACTGGTCGCTCAATAATACCATCAACTGGGAGCACACCTTTGCGGATAAGCACCGCCTGATGTTGACCTTGGTGCAGGAGGCCGAGGAACAGCAGTCCTGGAAAGACCGTATCGAGGCTCGTAACATTTTACCTTCAGATGCCCTTGGTTTCCACAATACCAAAAATGGCTCAAAAGAAAATAGCAGCTTCGATAGTTATGATAGCCATCAAACGGCGGATGCCTTGTTGGCACGTTTGTTTTACTCTTATGATGACCGGTATATGCTGACCACTTCCATCAGGCGAGATGGTTATTCGGCTTTCGGAACGTCTAATCCTTATGCTACTTTTCCCTCCGTGGCGCTGGCCTGGAACTTCACCAGAGAGAAATTCTTTAAATGGACGGATGTCATGGATTATGGTAAACTGCGTGCTTCCTACGGCAAAAATGGGAACCGCCAGCTTGCAGATCCCAATCTGGCGCTTGCGAACCTCTATGCCGGCAGTGGAAAAATGCATGGCTACCTCAACTCTGCCGGGGAACTGGTCCAGTACCGTTACCTGATGGTTGACCGCCTGGCCAATCCCAACCTTCAATGGGAAAAGACCACAGCATGGAATTTTGGTCTGGACTTTGGATTTTTAAAGAACCGGATCTCCGGTAGTTTGGAATATTACCTGATGCAGACCCATGATATGATTATGGAGCAGAAGCTGCCGAACTTTACGGGCTTTGGCAGCATCACGACAAATCTGGGGCAAGTGGACAACAAAGGGATTGAACTGACCTTGAATACGGTCAACCTGCAAAAGGACAACCTGAAATGGTCCACCACCTTCAGTTTCTCATACAACAAGAATCAGATTGTGCATCTCTATAAGAATTACGAAGACGTGCTGGACGCAAATGGAAACGTGGTGGGACGAAAGGAAATGGACGAGATTTCGAATGGATGGTTTATTGGTCAGCCCATTGGCGCGATCTGGGACTATCAGGTGACGGGCATCTGGCAGGCCAATGAAGCTGCGGAAGCGGCCAGATATGGACAGGCACCGGGCGACCCCAAGGTAGCGAATCCTTATACAGCCGATGATGTCGTAAATGACGCCGGAAGGAAACCTGTTTACAACAACAATGATAAGGTGTTCTTAGGACAGACCGACCCTCGTTTTCGTTGGGCAATGCGCAATGAATTTACGCTATGGAAAGACCTCAGTTTTTCGTTTAATATTTATTCGTATATGGGGCATAAAAGCTTGTCGGGCAATTACCTGAACAATGATGATGACGGGGGGCGGATGGCGTACGGGCTGGCTAATCTGCCGGCCAAAGAATACTGGACGCCGGACAACCCAACGGATCGCTATGGCCGGATCGAAGCCAAAGGACCCGTAGGGGCAGAGGGGGCCCGGTGGCTTTACGACCGTTCCTTTATCCGTCTGGACAATATCTCTGTGGGCTATACGCTACCGGCATCGCTGACATCCAGGTATAACTTAAACCGGGTGAAGCTATACGGAACCGTGCGCAACGTGGCTACCTGGACCAAAGACTGGGAATTTGGCGATCCTGAAACATTTCATCCCGACAATAATCCCCAGGGATGGGCCTCCCGTGTGTTTACCTTTGGTGTGAATCTGTCTTTATAACCTCATGAATTGATAACTATGAAATATACAATAAATACATCCGGATCTATCAGCAGAGGTATCGCAATGATGCTTGCCGGTATACTTGCCATAAGTAGCTGTTCGAAGGAATTTCTACAGCCTGACCCATTGTCTATCTATTTACCTAATGAGACCTTTAATACCGAGTCGGGACTGCTGTCGGCCATGGCCATCTGCGACCGTCATCTGAAAGGGTATTGGGCCACGGATAATAATGAAATGCTGACCCTTGGGACAGAATACATCTTCTCCGAATTGATGGTCGCAAGCAATACGGACAAACGCAGTATGATGGCAGACGTCGCCAACATGCTTACACCGACCAGCGACAACTCCACCCTGCAGAATCTGGACCGCTCAAACAGTATGTGGTATTTATGGCAGGAAACCTATAAAGGCATCAGTTATGCCAATACCATTATCAAGTATGTGGATCAAGTAGAGACCTTGAGCGAACAGGATAAAAATGCCTACAAAGGCCGGGCTTACTTTCACCGCGCTTTTCGGTATATGGCATTGGTATTTGAATACGGTGAGGTCCCATTGGTGACGACCATTATCGATGTGCCAAAGCAGAACTACCGCAGTACCAAACGTGACGCCATTTTACAGATGATCACCAAAGACATGGAATTTGCCGTACAATGGGTGCCGGACCAGAAAAATATGAACCTGATCGGCATGATCAATAAGGGAGCCTGCCGGATGTTGCTGACGAAATGTTACCTGGCCCTAGGGGAATACCAGAAAGCCAAAGAACAGACGGATATCCTGATTGATCAATCGGGGTATTCCCTGATGACCGAAAGTTTTGGAACGTTCAACGATGGAGGGGAGGCGCAGACCTGGTCCATTAGCCGCAACGTCATCTGGGATATGCACCGCCCTGAAAATAAATTGATCCCAACCAATCGCGAGGTGATCATGGGGATGCCCAATCGTGGCGCCGATGCAGAGTCTTTTGTGAAAATGCTGACCATGCGTATTTTATATCCTTTTGTATTCGATAGCCGGATCCAGACCACTGATGGGAAGCAGGCCTTGCTGAATATTAAACGGAACAGTTCGGATTACAATGCAAAATACGATTATATGCGGGCCTTTGGCCGTGGTATTGCGACTTTCAGGCCTACGGCTTTCCAGTCAAAAGGGGTATGGTCTGTCAACGGTAAACTGGATGAGGGCGACTTGCGCCACAGTTCCAAAGTAGGAAATTGGGTACGCATGGAAGATTATAAGGTAAATAACAAAGAGTCAAAAGATTTTGGAAAACCGATCACACTGAAAGATCCGGAAACGGGCAAATTATTATGTACAGATTCCATCCGTCGTTGGTTTGATGTGCCGCATTATAAGTTTTTTCTGGATGATCCCGTCAGTGAGGCGAATATCAGCGGTTCGGACGGTTCAAGGGGCGCAACGAATGGTAGTATCGCCGACTGGTATCTGTACCGTTTGGCGGAAGCTTACCTTTTGCGTGCTGAAGCAAAATATTATATCAATCCCGCTGACGGAACGATAAAAGATGATCTGAATGCCGTTCGTCAACGGGCAAAATGTACGGAACTGTACCGGGGCGCCGTAACTATCGGTGATATTATGAATGAACGGGCACGTGAACTCTATTGGGAGGAATGGCGGAATGTGGAACTGAAACGCGTATCGCTGTGTCTGGCCCGCAGTGGTAAGCCCGATGAATGGGGGAACGTGTATAATCTGGAAAATTTCGATAAGCAGAGCGGTACAGATGCTAACGGTGGAAGCTACTGGTACCAGCGTATCGTGCATTACAGCCTGTACAATAAAGGTGTCATTCATGTGAGTGCTACTGGTCTAAGTGATATCAAGTACACCATGGATAAAAAGAATATGTATTGGCCAATTCCCAATGTAGCGATAACCTCTAATATTAAAGGGCAATTAAAGCAAAATTATGGCTATGATGGTTATAACGCGGCAACTCCGGTATGGGATAAGTGGGAGGATGCTGTTGCGGATGAAGCCAAAGTGGAGTAGTCATGCCGTATGGGACGGAACCGGTCTGCAATGACGCGGATCGGTTTTGACCTTTTTTAAATTCAATGAATTAATAATCAATGCTTTTTGTTATGATAAAAAATGTGTTTTTGTTTTTACTTTTTCTTCCGTTTAAATTTTGTTTTGGACAAACGGAACTAACAAACTTTCCTGCGGGAGCGGGGCCAAAGGAAGTAGGTTACCGAATTGCGCACCGTTTCGTCGCCGGCAAACATATGCTCCATGCGGGTAAATGGATCAGTTATCCCGAGACTTTTTACTGGACGGGTGCCATTAACTACGCTGACCTGACTGACGATCAGCAGCTGATGCAGGCGATGAAAGACCGCTTTTCTAAATTAACGTCAGTTGAGCAGAACCTGCTGCCGATCAAAAATCACGTCGACTTAAATATGTTCGGAAGTCTCCCTTTACGGCTTTATCAACTCACTAAGGATAAAAGTTACCTGGATCTGGGGCTTCCTTACGCTGATACGCAATGGGAAGTACCGCAAAACGCCAGTCAGGCTGAAAAAGACTGGGCCCAGAAAGGCTATTCCTGGCAGACGCGTCTTTGGATCGACGATATGTACATGATTACGATCCTACAGACACAGGCTTTCGGGGCAACGGCCGATCCGAAATATCTGGATCGTGCAGCCAACGAAATGGTGCTTTATCTGGACGATTTACAGCGTTCCAATGGCTTGTTCTATCATGCGCCGGATGTCCCTTTCTACTGGGGGCGGGGCAATGGATGGATGGCAGCAGGGATGACGGAATTATTGCGGATGCTGCCACGGGATCACCGGGATCGGCCCCGTATCTTGAAAGGCTATCTGAAGATGATGAAGAGCCTCAAAAAATACCAGTCGAAAAGTGGTTTATGGAATCAATTGATCGATCAACCGGATTGTTGGGAAGAAACTTCCGGATCGGCAATGTTTGCCTATGCAATGATATCGGGCGTTAAACAGGGCTGGCTAAATAGTAAACAATATAGCCCGGTAGCCCGGAATGCCTGGTTGGGATTAACCAAATATGTGGACGATAAAGGTGCTGTATCCAATGTCTGTGTGGGGACCAATAAAAAGAACGATAAACAGTATTATTATGATCGTCCCCGCCATACAGGCGATTACCATGGACAGGCTCCTTATCTATGGTGTGTCAATGCGCTGCTGGAAGACGGCGGCAAGTAGGTTATACGGTTTAGTTCGTCTGTTATTCGAACGGTTTTCGTACAGAAACGATTAGTTTTTAAAAAAAAGAATGCTAAATTCAGTAATAAAATAGCTACTTTTAAAATCACGACAAAGCTCAATGATGACCAGATCTTTTTTATTGCTATGGCTGCTATTATCTTCGACATTTTCGTTTTCGCAAGGTTTTAAAAATGACAGCGTAAAATCATTTATCGATAAAACGATTGAACTGATAGCAGCCAACTCAATCCATACGGAAAACCTCGGAGCCATAAAACGTGACTTATACCGTAAATCTGTAAACTTAAGCACGATAGATGAGACTGCACCCTTATATGAGGGTGTATTTAAACAGCTTTATGATTATCACGGCGGTCTAAAATATAAAGGAAAAACATACGGATGGAACAATCCCCATGCAATGGCAAATGTCTATCTAAAGGACAAGCTAAAAATTGAAAATAAAACATGTAGTAAGATCATTGATAAAAAAATAGGGTATATCAGGATTGTTGGAAACCGTGATTTTGCGTTTAAAAAAGTAGATAGTTTAGCAAACGATATCGTATCACATGTCAATACCATAAATTCAGCTCAAATCAAGGCCTGGATTATAGACTTGAGATTAAATACGGGCGGCAATATGTACCCGATCTTATTGGGCCTGAAGGAATTTATTGGAAATAACATCATTTTCGGTGGGTTTAGGGATGCCCGGGACAAACCTACGGGCAATTGGGAGATCAAAGCAGGAAAATTGCTGATTGATGGAAATGTGCTGTACAGAAAAACAGCTTTGTTCCATCCGATACAAACGGATGTTCCATTGGTTATTTTAACGAGCTGCTATACAGCAAGTGCAGGTGAAATGATTGCGCTTTCTTTCATCGGACGGAATAATACATTTATTGTAGGGGAACCAACAGCCAATTATACCACAGCAGTACAGGGCTTTGAAATAAACGATCATGCAGGAATTAATCTGTCAACGGACTATGTAGTGGATCGAAATTTAAAAGTTTATAAATCCAATATTTTACCTGATGTTGAAGTCCTAGAAGGTGATAACCTGGAAGATTTAAAAAAAGACCGAAAAATAATAAAAGCACTGGAGTTGTTCGGTAAATAGGCCTCTCTTCGCAAATTATCTGCTATGCCTTTTATCGAAATTCCGGCTGTCACTATGTATTTCTACTCATGGGTGATTTTTGAAAAACTTGAAAAAACTGCTTTCTATAGGAGGACCCGATGGGAATCGTATCAGCTGAAACTTTAACGAGGCTTTTTTCGACATAGGTAATATGCTGAAGAGACACAATATAAGACCGGTGAATTCTGCAAAAACTATCGGCTGGCAACTGTCCGATCAGATCTTTGAGATTCATATAGGTAATGATCGAGCCTGCCCTTGTATAGATACGGATATAGTTGTCTAGCCCCTTGGCATAATAGATGTCCTGCAGTTTTACCTTAAAATACTTCTGTTTGGCATCGCCTTTTATCAAGATATGGCCTGTCTCCAGAAGGCTATTTTCTTGATCAGCGAGCTTGTTGAGCTGATGAAATTTGACAATAGACTTTTTGAAACGATCAAGCGTGATGGGCTTGAGCAGAAAATCAATGATATCATGCTCATAACCATCGATCGCATACTTGGGATAGGCTGTTGTAAATATAAATTTACAGCGATTCTGGCAACGTTTCATAAATTCCAGACCGCTCATCGTTGGCATTTGTATATCCAGAAAAACAAGATCAATTGCTGTTGTTTCAATGATGTGCAGGGCTTCATAAATGTTGGTTCCTGCATACGCCAATGTGATTTCAGGAAAATGCTGTAGGTGGTTTTTCAATATTCCCATTGCAAATAATTGGTCGTCAACGATGATACAGCGTATGTTTTCCTTATTTTCCATCATTTAAATATATATCAAGATGAACTGAATAAAGCATTTCGTCTTTTGAGATATGAAACGAATGACTTGAGGGAAATAGAATTTCCAGTCTCCGTTTTACATTAGCTAGCCCGATGCCATGACCGGAATCTTTCAACTGCTGATTGATGTGATTTTTGACCTGGAAGGTCACCTTTTTCCTTGTGGATACCAAAACAATTTCTAGGGGAAATTTTGGGTCACTGACTATTCCATGCTTAAAGGTATTTTCAATAAACGTAATGAGCACCAAAGTCGGATATAAGATATTATCGTCCTGAATTTTTTTTGTAAAGCTATAGTATATACCCTGCTCAAACTGTGTGGACTGAAGATCAATATAATTTTGGATAAATTCGACTTCATCGATCAAAGGGGCCATCTGAACGTTGGATTGCGTCAGGGTGTAGCGCATTGTCCCTGCTAATTTCCTGATGGTCTCGGATAGCTTTTCCGAAATGGGCAACGAAACAGCATACATGTAATTGAAAATATTATAGAGGAAATGGGGGTTGATCTGAGATTTCAAAAAACTCAATTCAGCTTCTTTCGCTACAGCTTTCAACTCACTGTTCCGCTTTTCGATAGCAATGGTTTTAAAAATCAGAAAGGTAATGAAGCCTAGAAAGAAACCTGGTAGGGAATAATAAAAGTTGTCATAAACATAAAATAGTGGATTTAAATCTTTTGTTTCTGGAAACCCGAGATAGCGAACGAAGATAATTTCTTCGATTGAATAACGGATCAGCACACACAGGAGATTCAAACCGACAATCGATGCGATAATCAGTCCCCACCGTCTTCTCTCCCAATTTTTAGGAAAAATATAGACTGCCGTCAATAAGATAATGAGCAATAGGATCACCTGCGATTGCGTTATCAGGGCAATTCCCATAAATGAAGCTTTGTTAAATACAATAGCTCCAACGATCAGGTAGACAGAAGATAGGAACCATACGAGCACTATAATTTCATAGATTTTTCGATTCATTACGCAGATATAATTGTTAAGTTGTTCATCGCTTTTTCCTGTTCTTAAGATTCACTGCTACAAAATTGAACATAATTTTAATCCTGTTATAGCGATTTGTGTAAAATACGGGACCATTCACGTAAAGAATTTATCATTTCCATCCGGCGATTCTATTTTTAAAAGAAAAAATGCTTAGCAGAATTATACTTCTTATTATATGGTCTTTTCTTTGGCCATTGTGGTCGTCCGCACAGTGGACTATAATTCCACAAAAACAACTGCTTCTGTACGGACAGATCAAAGATTCAATAACGGATAAGCCCATCAGTTTTGCCAATGTGGAGGTGTTTCGGAATGAAAAGGAAACCTTGGCCCGAGCAGCAAATGATGCCGGAAGATTTGAAGTAAAAGTAGATTCAGCCTATATTATCAAACTAAGGATAAGCGCCATAGGCTATACAGAGAAATGGCTCGAACTTATGGAAAGGTCCAATAATCAGAAACCCATAGATCTGGGCACTATTTTTATCGTACCGGGCAACAGGTTGGAAATAGTCGACATCACAAAGAGGCCTCCGGTCATCCAGAACATGGTGGACAAAATTGTTTACCATGTTGCAAATGAGCCATCGTTAAGCGGTGGCACAGGAGAAGATGTTTTTAGGAAACTTCCGATGGTGTCCCTTGGCCCAGATGGGAAAGTTGCGCTACGGGGAAATCAACAGGTAAAAATATTGATCAACGGCAAGCCATCGGCTATCTTTACAGGCAATAGCGCTGATGCATTGCGCATGTTTCCATCAGATCAGATTAAATCGGTTGAAATCATGACAAACCCATCTGTTAAATACGATATGGAAGGTGCTGCAGGCATTATCAATATTATTACCAATAAAAGACTTGTCGACGGTCTAAATGGCGGAGTGGTCAGTTCAGTTGAAACACGTCGGAGCAACATAGCGGGAAATATTGCGGGTAGGATGGGGAACTTCGGCCTTACAGCCAGTATCGGCAGCTCCTGGAGCTATCCCATTGCTAGTGTCATCCGGTCGGAGCGTTTATCTGCCTTTGGAGAAGCAATATTCTCCCAGGTAAATCAGAGCCGGAACCGCAGGAATGGCCGGCAACTGGCGCTTGCGATGGACTATGAGTTAGATTCGAATAATCTACTGGTGTCAAACCTCAATTTTAACAAGCTTACAGTCATCACAGACAATCATATTGAAAGTACCTCCCCCAGTGAAAACAGCGTGATCCTGGGGGCCGTTGACAACAAACAGCCGGCAAGCAACCTGGATATGAGTATAGATTATGTCAGAAAGCTTGGAGCTCCGGGAAAGGAACTCCTGCTGTCGACTCAATATGCAAAGGGCAACAATGGATTGGCTTATCGTTCGGATTACAATAGTCGACGGGAAGTTGGAAATAACCAAGGTTCAAGCCATGAATACACAGCACAATTGGACCTTAAGTATCCGGTCGGAGCCATAGCAATGGACTTTGGAGTAAAAATGGTAAAACGCAATGTCAATGCGCTTATTGCCATAGACAGCTTGGATCGTTTGGCAAATAGAATGGTTGCTGACGCCCAGCGTAGTTATCTATTTAAATATAGGCAAGATATCTTGGCAGGCTATGTGGCGGCGGTTCTGCCGATCGGGGAGGTATTTAACCTGAGTGCCGGCTTGAGGTTGGAAAGAACAAACTGGGGTGGAGCCGAGACAAATGGTGTATCTAAGTTTTCGAACCGTTCGACCGATCTATTCCCGAATTTGGCATTTTCCTATACCTATGGAAAAAAAACAGCCTTCAAAATTGCATATGGCAAACGGATCCAACGCCCGAGCCTCTATTACTTAAACCCTTTTAAAAATAATACCGATGGAGCTAATCAGATACAGGGGAATCCAAATCTACGATCGGAGATCATGCATCAGCTGGGAATCGGGGGCGATTTTAACTTTAACAGGAATAATGGGCATGTCGGTCTGTCAATTTATTATAAAACCATCAACCATATGATCGAGCAGGTCTTTCAGCACCGTTTTGAAAATAACAGGACGATGACCTTGCAGACCTTTGGCAATATTGGTAGCAATAAGAGCTTGGGGACCTCTATATATGGATCCTTTACTTTGTTCAAACGAATTGACTTCAAAGGCAATATAGACCTCTATACTTATTCCAATAATTTGGATAACGACTTTTTGAACACCAGCTTAACGAAAGATCGTGTATATCTGTTGTATAAAACTTTCGTCGGGATAATGGTGGCAGCGGGGAAGGGCTTTATCATTGATTCTAATATTTTCTGGGATTCCCCACAAAGGACATTTCAGGGTGAATTTGCCGCTTTCAATCTATGGAATATCACAGTGAAGAAAAAGCTGTTGAAAGAAACTGCGACAATCGGAATAACAATGACTGACCCTTTCAATAAGATAAAGAATTTAAGCAGCTACGCTCAGACCTCCAGTATGATGCAAAAAAGCAACTTTTCTTTACCTTTTCGTTCTTTTGGACTCTCTTTATCCTGGCAATTCGGAAAGGGAAAATATGGTAGCTACAGATCGAAAGAAAAACAGATCAATAACGACGATCAAAAATTATAAACGGAGATTTCGTCGAGATGGTATTCGGAATTATTCCCCAAGAGGATATTTGTTTCCATGATGACACATCGCCGGTACAGACTTGGCGCAGCATGGGAGGGTGTTATGTGCCCAAGTATTGGAGAATGGGCTCGTGCGCCGCTCTTTTTGGATCAGGCCGAATGCCTTTTGCTATGATTTTACCAACTTACACCACAGGACAGCAGCTGATTCGTGCCGTACAGCCCGAAGCTCAGCTGCAGCTCAACGGTAAATGTATAATGTCGGCCGGGTGGAAGGGCAGAAGGAGGGCGCTCATCTGCGGTCGGAATGGATGTCCGCATTTACAGCAAAACCCGAAGATTTTAGTTATGTGAAACATGAAATCAGTGAACTGGACCCGCTGCTCTCCTGGAGCACCTCAACGCTGGTGATCTGGTGTATTCGGAAGATTTCAGAAAAGTGTACGCCACGCTGTTGAAAAACTGGCTAAATGCGGATTCTTCAAAAATATTGGACTGGAAGAACGGTATTTATGATTTTAATTAAAGGTTGACGATTTCTGCTTCATGATCTCCGGCATAGTCTTGAGGGGTACCAGCATCAGGTATTTTTCCAGGTTATTTATCGAGATTTAAGTATTTTTACGTGATTTATGGAGGTTGCATTGTTTTTCGGTTTTTTATCTACATCTTTAAGCGTTATAAATGTAAGATTTGAGTCCATTACACAACCTTCCTGAAGAAACTTTGATTCTTTTATTGAAAAAAAAGAACGAGCAGGCCTTTAGTTATCTTTACGATAACTATGCGGATGCCCTCTATGGGGTGGTGTGTCGTATTTTAGCTTCCACTGAACATGCCGAGGAAGTGATTCAGGATGTATTTGTCAAAATCTGGAAGCATGTTGATCTTTTTGATGCCGAAAAAGGCCGGTTATATACCTGGATGATCAATATTGCACGTAACACGGCGCTGGATTACCGCAAATCCAAGAGTGTGGTCAACGAAATGAAAAACCAACCGCTCTCAAATATCGTAAATACAGAAGAAGAACAGGATCAGAGCGACAGTGAGCAACATACGAAAGCAGATTTTATTGGATTCAGAAATATTTTGGATAAATTAAAGCCTGAATGTCGTATCTTGATCGAGATGGCCTACTATGAAGGATATACGCAACAGGAAATTGCGGAACAGCTTGATGTTCCTTTGGGTACCGTAAAAACACGGACCAAGGCTGCATTTTTACAGTTAAAACAATTATTAAAGGACTATCGTTAATTTTGGATATCGCAGCATACATATCGTCAGGGATTATTGAATCGTACGTTTTGGGGCTTGCTTCCGAAGAGGAAGTTAGCATACTGAACTGTATTCGAAAAAATAATGTCGAAGTGGAACGAGCTATCGCCGAGGCCGAAAAAGCGCTCGAGGGATTAGCCGATATCCAAGCGATGGCGATGCCTGATACCTTAAAACAGGATATCTGGAATAGACTTGAAGCTGAAAATCTGGTTTTGAAGGATGATCAATCAGACGGTCTGCCGACGGAGGGAGCCATATCCCCTGATGCTGTTGTCCAAGCGCCAATATTGAACACTCAAGAGGTGCCTAAGCGGATCGTGCCGGCTAGATCCTATGGCTGGGCCATAGCTGCCAGCATATTGTTCGTACTCAGCGTCAGTGCAAATTTATTCTTCTATCAACAGCAAAAGGAAAATAAGGAAATGCTTGTCCAGGCAAATACCACGCTAGATACGCAAAATTCTACATTAGCCATTTTACAGTATAAATGGAGCTTGGTGCAGAACCCGGCGGTAAAAACTATAGCACTAAAAGGTGTTGAAAATAAGCCTGATTTACACGCACTCGTATTTTGGGATCAGACTTCAAAGGCGGTATACCTCAGTCTCGAACAGATGCCAGCTGCGCCAAAAGGTAAACAGTATCAGCTCTGGGCGATGGTCGATGGTCAGCCCGTGAGTGCTGGTGTGTTCCCACTGAATGCCAAAGAAGCCATGGCGAGCAAGATGCTGGATGTTTCTAAAGCACAAGCCTTTGCCATTACCCTCGAAGATGAGGGTGGTAAGCCAGTACCTACCCTCACAGAACTATGTGTGATGGGCAGCATCTAAAAAAGTACTTCCCGCATTTTCTTATCCCGTCAACAGCAACCTCTTATTTACTGTTACAATTGTTTTGCCGATATTCAAAGATTTCGATAATGGTTTCAGTAAGTTCCTTCCCATAATGTTGCTCCACCAGATAAAGCGCAGCATCTATTCCTGCGGTTATACCAGCTGTAGTAATCAAGCGTTTCTGGTCGACAAACCGTACTCCACGTTTAACAATACTTTTGGGATTATGCTTTTCTAAGGCATCCAGCAACATGACATGGGTCGTTATTTCATAATGATCCAATATCCCTGTTTTGGATAAGAGCATGCTTCCTGTACAAACGGTAAAAATAATTGTGCCCTTGTCATAGTAGTCTTTTAACCAGTTTAGTAACGTGTACTGGAAATCGTCATTCTGCAGATATGCCATAACACAGTCTGGATTGGCACCGGGAACGACAATCATGTCCGGTCGGGGTGCAGTTTGTATTGAGTGCATTGGGATAATTGCCATGGTATTTGCTTCCATTTGTACGGCTTCTTTGGTTTTTCCGACCGTGTAACAATTATAACTCCCCGGAGCTATAACATTTGCCTTGACAAATACATCTAGCGGACCATTGAGGTCAAGTGCCTCTATCTGATCATAAATAAAAAACGCTACGTTCATGCTCTTGTTGTTTTGTTTCGGATTCATCGCGATATACTATTATTGATCGTTAAATTGAGATATAGTTTTCCCTGCCGGTGAATGAACACCAGTATTTTTTTGTGTTTTAATTTGTAGAAATGGATTATTCGGCGCCTTTACAAGCCTTCCGGTATTGGAGTGGGGATATGGAAAGGTACTTTAGAAATAAGCGCCGAAGAGAAATTACGTTTCCAAAGCCACATTTCTGTGCGATCATTTCGAAACTCATATCGGTATATTCTACCATCTTCTTTGCTTGGTCCAGCCGCATTTTTTCGAGAAACTTACCCGGAGTCATGCCTGATTCTTTTAAAAAGACCCTGGAGAAATTGCGGACACTCATATTAACTGATTCAGCCATATAGTCTATACTGATTGCCTGGCCCAGTTTATCTTTAAGTAAATCTCTGATCGCTTTAGTGAAAGGGGCTAATAGGTCATAATCGGTAATCGCATCTCCGAACTGGGACTGCCACCCGGGTCTTTTTAAATGTAAAACGAGATGTTTGGCTACTTCAGAAGCCAATGGTTTTCCACAATCTTCCTCCAATAAGGCCAAGGCAAGATCTATTCCTGAGGAGACCCCACCTGAAGTATAGATCCCCTGATCGTGGATAAAAAATGGATTGACATTAACGTTGAGATCAGGATAAATCCGTTGGAGGATAGCGGCATATTTCCAATGGGTTGTGACTTGTTTACCCGCCAGTAGCCCGGCTTTTGCTAAAACAAAAGCACCAACACAAATTGAGCCTATACGCCTTACATTTGTCGCAATACCTTGCAAATAACGGTAAATATCGGGGTTTACTTCATCGAGCAAATTAAGGTCAGTGCCAGCAATGAGTAATGTGTCTATTGAGCAATCATGATCATAAATGGAATGGCTTCAGGTGAGAGGTATTCCGGCATTCGAGTATACCATCCGATCCGGTGTACTGGATATCAGCTGAACTCGGTATTTCGGTGCACTACCAACTGGCGTAAAAAAGTTGGCCGACATAAATACATCACAGGGGCCGGCAACATCCAATAACTGAACCCCCGGTAATATCAAAAGTGCAATCGTTTTTATTCCTGTTTGTTTTTTTGTGTTTTCCATAGCTCACTTGTATGCCACAAATGTACTAAGATGCGGATATGGCTACAATGACAAATAATAGACAGTTTCGGCCATTTTTCATGAGGCCAGGTCATTTTCTACCATGGCCTCTGATAATGTCATGCAGCTCAATCAATTTTATTGATGTGCTTACCGTTACTTTTTAACCAATAATGTTAGGTATTGTTCGTAGCCTTTATTCTTCATGTCTTCTTTGGGAATAAACTTGAGTGAAGCGCTGTTGATGCAGTAGCGGAGCCCACCTTTATCCACAGGACCGTCGTCAAATATGTGCCCTAGGTGTGCGTCACCGGTTTTGCTCCGTACTTCCGTGCGCCGCATGCCATAAGAATGATCTGATAATTTTTCTACCAGGCTATCGCTTATCGGTTTGGAAAAGCTTGGCCATCCACAGCCGGACTCAAATTTATCGGTCGAGACGAATAGGGGTTCACCTGTAGTGATATCTACATAGATACCTTCTCTAAACTCATCGTTGTATTCGTTGGCAAAGGCACGCTCGGTTGCATTGTTTTGTGTTACATCATATTGCAGAGGGGTAAGTTCCTTTTTCAGAGTCTCCTTGTCGGCCTTTCTATAGCTGCTGGAAGGAGCGGGTGCTGCTTTTGTCGTTTCCGGATTTGCCTTGCGCGCCATTTCAAATAAATCGGGGCCGATGTGGCAATAACCACCCGGATTTTTGTCGAGGTATTTTTGATGGTAGGTTTCTGCATCGTAGTAGTTCTGCAAAGGTTCTAATTCGACCACGATCTGCTTAGAATATTGTTTAGCCATTGCGGTTAAACTTTCCTTGATCACAGGGATATCAGCTACATTGGTGTAATAGATGCCGGTACGGTATTGTGTACCGATATCATTGCCCTGTCTATTGAGTGAAGTAGGATCTATTGTTTTTAGGAATAGGTCAACCAGCAATTTAAGGTCAATGACCTCCGGATCATAACTTACTTTGACCGTTTCTGCAAATCCGGTTTTTCCAGTTGAAACCTGGGTATAGGTTGGATCCTGCACGTTGCCGTTGGCATAGCCGACTTCTGTTGCAGTAACACCGCGAACTTGCTTGAAGAAATGTTCGGTCCCCCAGAAGCAGCCGCCGGCGAAATAGATGACCTGATCGTTGTTGTGTATATTATCCATAGTATGTTGTTTAGCTGATTTTGATCCTGCGGCTTTTTGTGAAAAGCCGAACTTGCTGACAATGAATAGGCCGATGCCCAAAGCCAGCAATACAAATAACTGTTTCATATGACCTCCTTTTTATTCTCTTGTCATTTTATCCGGACATGTTGATTTTAATTCGTTTTGAATTGCGCAAATTCATCTATTGCCGCTCTTTTTATTGATGCAAACACCATTCCCTTTCCATAGTATTTTGCCGCTAAATTGGTTATTTCGGGTCTTTAGCAATGCCTTTTTACACTGGACAGACAAAGCCCTGCCCTATATTTTTAAATCCTGTTTTTTTGGCCAGAGTCCCATGTTCGGAAATTTAAATTTGGCATTGTCAAATAGCGGGGCTACGTTGGATTTCTGCTACACCAGGCTTCTTATTTCAACAGTCAAAGCTGTCATTGACAGTCCCGATTATTCTTCTGGTGTTGTCGTGCCAAGGAGATAACTGCTTGGGGTGAGCCCCGTTTGTTTTTTAAAAAAATTGCAGAAGCTGGACTCATTTTTAAAACCGCATACTATGGTGCTCATTTTGATGGAATTGTTTTGACGGAGACAAACTTTAGCTTTTTTTAGCAATTCTTGATTGCGGTATTTCATAATCGCAATTCCGAATCGTTCTTTATGAAGATAACTTAAGTAGCTTGGCTGAATATTTAGCGCGTTAGCAATATTTTTGATCCTTACCAGATCATCACTTTCGGCAATGCGTTTGGAGATGAGCAGACGTGCCTGCTGCACTATCAGATCAGGATCATACAACTGTCTTCCGGCTATTAATAATTTATCTTTGCAAAGGTAAAGTAGATCCTCAATTTTTCGCAAGATGCGGATCTTTGGGATAAGTGGCTTACTGCCAAGTTCGATAGTAAGATCGCGGAGAATTCGCCGGGTGTGCTGTGAAGCTATAAAACCTATGCTAGCTTTATATTGTCGGGGCTTTAGTCTATTCGTGGCAATGATTTCGGTTAAAAATCCAAATTCGGCCAGCTCACCGAGTTCAATTAGGTCGACAGGCAAATTAAATCCTTGTATATGATAATTTCCGGGCTCAAAATATACGTTAATGATCGTCTCCGGAACATAAAGAAATACACCCTGATGTGGAGGGAACAGATATTCCTCACAGCTTTGGCTTTGGCCGTATCGAACAGCCCTACGCCCGTCAATATGGTAGAGCAAATGGGTTTGAGGATTGTGGACCTGAAAATTGATAGCTGTGTGTGTAGCGACTTCAACGATATAACTATAACTTTCCAGATTGCCGATACTTAGGTATTCTTCAAATATTTTTATGCTACTGTTATAAAACAGTCGTTTACGACTCCCTGGTAGTCTTTCCTTTATGGATTTTGTTGGTGTACTCCCCGCTAGTAAACACATATTTGTTTCTATCAAATGAAATGATTTTGACTGCATACAACTGTTGATTTTTTTTGAAATATTTCAGGTTATTTAGAAAAACTGGTTTGTTGTAAGAATTAAAACGTATGGACAAATAAAATAAAGTATAAGTGGTAAAACAAACGGATTAATAATAAAAAGTTGGAATCAGTAATATTTTACGGAAAGTGTAATAGTTAATAAATATATAATTAAAAGAAATTTTGTAAATTTGGGTTGACGGTAATTTTTGTTTTTGACTTAATGAAACGAATCAATGTTTGCTCGACAGTGACTAAAACTTTATTATACCGTCAAATTTGGTAAAAACCAGTTATTGATAAGATACCAATATCTGTCTGAGAAATTTCAATGGAAGATATTTTTATGTTTTACTTTTCTTATGAAATAAATAATGAATAAAGTTGAAGAAACAAGTGAAGCGGTAGCTGATGAAAAAAGGGTGTTAATGTCTCCAGATAAGATGTCAAACATTCAGAAAAGACCGTCTTTTTTTCAAATGGATAAAGAACTCCCGCTGGAGCCTTTGGTGACTCTTTGGAAAAGAGAACGGGACTGTTCGGCATTAATGGAATATATTTTGCGAAGAAGCTATAAATCTGAGCTGTATAATCAAAAAAAGATAAAATGCCATCAGGCAGTGATTGTTGTGAAAGGTCCACGTAAATCAGATGTATATATGCAAGACGGTACAATCTCCTATATAGAGGTTACTACAAAAGTGTTGATGTCCAATCCTTGGTTAGTAAAGGTCAGCGCAACGGTTTACTTAAATATGCTGTATTTTAGAGTATATTTACATCGTCCGGAAGAGCTTAAACTTAATTCTCAGATAAAGAAAAAATTAAAACGCTTGTTGCCAGATGAGAAACTAAAAAAAATGACTACACCTTCCCGTGACCTTAAAAACAACTTAAATATTTTTTGGGGAGCATTGCAAACAATCGATGAAGAAAGGTTAAATGATGAATTTGATTTAATTTAACAGGATATTAATGCAAATTGTAACTATCGCCATATTGTATCTGAGCAGTTTGAATTTTAGGTAAAAGAGTTATAAAAAGCTGTTGTTTTTACCGTCTAATCCAGTGTATCGTATTTTTTAATGCGTCAAAATGCCCTATCATTGAATGAAATGGCTCGCCAACCATACGGACGTACTGTTGTCGCATTTTCTGTTATTTTTAGACCATTAGCGAAGATACGGGGCTGTGTTTATTGTAGAAGCAAAATGCAAATCATGGCCGATAATCGGGAACTGGAAGTAAAAAAAATGAAATGAATAGCGCACAACAACTAAAGATATATAGTTCATCAGTATCCATACACCGGCTGAATGGTGGCAGTGGCTGGTAGAGAATCTGTGATAGGCAAACTCCGTGGTGTGCAATTTGACGATAAGAAAAGTAGTCCGGATTTTTTATCTATTATGGCGGATTTTACTATTCTGCTGTTGAGTTGAAATACGATTTTTAATATTTTAGTTGTTTGAAATTTAATTTTTTATGCTATTTATATAAATAAAAAGTATATTATAAAAAGCGCCTTGGTATAACCATTGGTTATAACGGTTTTTCTGCGTTTTTTATGAATTTCTTGAGTTTTGGAATCCGATTTTTCCCATTGGGAGAAATTGGCTGTTGCTGTGAACAAAGTTGTTTTGTCAAAGATGTATGACCGACTAAGGAATATCTGTGCAGATGCGGTCATTCATATAGCGTTTCAATATGATGTCAGCTGACATGCAATGGAGATATGACAGAATTTATTATAGCTTAACCAGTGTGGTGCCGCATAGAAGGGTGTAGATGTGTTAATAAGGGGCTTAGTGCGAAGTTTATTCCTGTCACTTAGGGTAACTTCATTTTCAAAAAAAAATGAACTTTCTCCGTGGCACTGAAAATCATTTACTAGTACGCCGAGCAAGCGATTCTTATTTCTCCTGCTATAGCGGGGAAAACGGATGTTTTGTATTTTTAATATCTTAATTTTGAGTTGTTTGTTTTATTTTATTTTTAGTGTTTGTTAATATCTTTGTCGCGATTTTTTTGCCGAATATGCGAGCATGGTGATTTTTTTTTCTGTATTTTCCTGATCTTTTGTTCCCTGATCTTCTGGATCTCGAAGAAATTTTCCTTTGACCATCCATACTTCGGTTTGATCTGAATATGCGTTCGTACTCGTAATCGCTAGAATTGTATCATCACTTAGTACGGTGATACTATTCCAGAGACAGGATTTATTTTGCGGGATGACAAACGGAACTGATTTGTTTTTGAAATTCATTGCCCGTTCATTTCCGATCAACACTTTCATGTCGGCATAATCCATTTTGTTCGTGCGGCCCTCTGTGCTCTGATAAGACAGTATCGTCTCACCTGTGCTCAACTGTCTAATATAGGGGGCCCCGGCATAGATTTCATTTGCAATGGGATGATGTAATGCATAACTGCGGTCAGCACTCTTGCCGGAGATGGTATTTGCCCAATTTTTTTGAAGTGTATTGCGTAGGATATATGGTTTAAAAGTACGAACCGCATTGTCTTCTATGGCTAGAACGATTTCTTTTTTATTCCTCAGCAATAGCGGTACAGGCATCCCGTCCCGTTTTCCGGGACGAAAGCTGACGATAGATGGTGTTTTGCTCCAGCTTGCTCCATGGTCAATGGAACGCAGCATAGATATATTTTGCTCATTGCTTTTTGTGTAGGGGCCTTCATTAGCAAAAAAGAGCTGGATTTCGCCATTTGGTAATTGGATGGCCGATGGTTCCCAGCATCCATTTTCGAATTGGTGCCCAGCTTGGTAAAGTATCTGTTCGGCTCCCCAGCTCTGTCCGCCGTCCGTGCTTTGTCTGAGATGGATGCCGAACTTCCGGTTTGGGGAAATGTTATAAGGGCGTGCATTATAGAATGCAAGAATACGCTGATCGTCCAGTTTAATAAGGTCTGGTACGCACATTTTGAAGCCTTCCTTTGCTGCTGAAATAACGATGGACTCTGACCAGCTATCACCCAGATTCTGACTTTTGGCAGCAACAATATTTCCATCAGCTTCATAAACAGCGAGCAACGATTCGTCCGATAGCTGGATAATTCGACCATAGCCGGAATATCTGGCGAAATTGGGTGAGGAGATTCGACGTCGGCTGGAATCGTCCCATTGGATGGTCCCGTTCTGTTTTATGTTGTTTACGGTTGCCGGCTTAAGGACTTGTCCTTCTGAAAAAGCCGGCAAGGAAAGGAAAATAAAAGTTAGGGCTGAAGCCGGTTTAATTAAGTATTGGTGGAGCATATTACAACAATTAAGGTCTAGTGGTCAAAAAGAAATTGCTTTTTGCATGAAGTTACGATTATTTTCTAAATGTTGCTTCTGATAAATAACATTCCAGAAAGCCAAAAAACTCCGTTCAATGGATAATTTGTTCCATAAGGCGGATTCTGGTTAATCCGCTTAAGCATTCCTTTGCAACATATTTATTTTATTTGGAATAATTCTTAATGTGCTTTACATTACAAAAATTAATTGGTCATTTATCGCTGTTATACTGGCTGGGTTATGTTGGACATGATACGTCCGCGGATGCTTAATCTACATTGAGCCTTACGTTTAAGCTAGGTTATTGGTTTGTACCTCCTTGATGGCTTAAATTTGATGATACAAAATCAAGCAAGTGCGCTGTTTCTGATGTATAGATTCATAAAATAGGAGTACTAAAAATGAAAAAATCAATTGAAAAAATATTCCCTCGTCCTTCAAAACCAGGTATGGTAGGCGATGGATTCCGCGTGTATAATATGGTTCCCGGTAACGGAATTACCAAAAAACGGGTGAGTCCATTCCTTTTGTTGGATTTCAATGTGGAGTTTGATTTCGGCCCATCTGATCATATCCGCGGAGTAGAGATCCCGACTCGATTGTTCAGATCCAACTTAGCTGACTTAATTTATAAACGGGGCCGCCTTTGTTTTTTCTGCCACCTCCTTAATCACTGTTAGACAATGGTTGAGCACAGCAGTAGTAGGGTAGTATTATTCTTCGCCATAAGTCTTCATCCTTTAAAATCGTTGTAAAAATGATGAATATATAGAAACTCTGCTTTTAAAAAATATAACCTAAAGCAGTACAGGCAGGTTTTAGTAACAGGTGTGTGCTGTTATTTTTGTGGGATTGTCCACTGTGGGATAAGTGGGCAAGCCAACGGTAAAAATGGAACCTTTGTGGGGGATACTCTGTATATCTACTACACCCTTGTTGCGTTCGATCAGGTCTTTGCATAATACGAGCCCCAGGCCCGACCCGGGCTCGTCTTCCGTACCGAATGATTTGTGCTGGATCACATTGAACAGCAGTGCGGATTTGGAAGGATTAATTCCAATACCCTCGTCCTGGATATGAATATGGGTGTAATTTTCATCTACAGTACAATAGATGCTTATTTTTCCAGCTACATAGCTGAATTTGATGGCGTTGCTAATAAGATTTCGGAGAATAATGATCGTATGATCTCTATTCGCAAGTACGTGAGTTGATTCGGGTATGTCAATTTCAATCTTGAGCTGTTTCGCCTGTATCTGATCAGCAAACAGGTTTATAATATCATGAACCAATGGTTCGATTACCACCAATGTCGCCGGACTGGTAATTCCGCGCATACTACTGCTACCCCATTGAAGAAAATCATCCAGCGCCTGGTTTTGATGCACAATTTGTTGATACAGTTGCTGTATATATTCTTTGGATATATTATTGTTGAGTATTTGATCGCGCAACATCAATACCAGTGCTTCGAGACTGGCAAACGGGCTTTTGATGTCATGGGCGACGATGGAAAATATTTTTTCCTTGTCACGGTTTATCGACTCCAGTTTGCGACGTTGTTCCTCGATCTTCTCTGTATTATTATAAATAATCTGAAGGAAGAAATTAACTGCGATAACGATAAACGCCAGCGCATTGCAGATATTGAAGATCAGTCTTAACTTAGGCACACGTTGAGCCACAGGGACAATTGCGGGGTAGAAATAGAGTAATGTGATAGCAATAGCAGTTGCAAGGCAGAAAATAATATGGATGCGACGGTCGTCATAGAGTAACATCGAAGCAATTAACGTACACAGCAGAAAATATTCGCCTCCATTTTTAAATAATATAGCGCCTAAGAAGAAAAAAATAAAATTACTGACCAATAACATTGCTTTTGCAAAATTATGTTTACCATCATATTGCAAAAAAAGCACAGAAATCGAACAAATTGAATTGGACAGGTTGATGGTTGACAGCAGATAGCGCTGGTCCACGGTGTTAATGACAAAAAAACAGAGTGTGGGCAATAAACAGAGCATGGCAATCAGATTGACCATCTGTATCCTTTTGAGGTTAACATAGGACATATCTGGATGCGTACCGATATTCGTAAGTATGTTCCAATATTTTTGGATATAGCTCATAATTTTATTTAATCTGCTAGTGAATATGAATCTGCTAAATTAACATAAATAAGGTGTTGTAGAGTGATGCTTAGCGAAAAAAATGTTCTCAAAACTTTAGTTAACAGATGGCTGGGGCAGCTACGGATGTCTGTTATCATTCAACTGATTTAAAGCCTTCTGGAAAAACCTTAAGTCAGTTGCTGGGGATTAGTTAATATTTGGTTGCAGCTAGATAACTTTTTGAGCCGATTCATGTTGCCGGCCGATAATCTCTCGATATATCTCCGGCCGTCGGTCGTTGATATAACAATGTCCACCAGCCTGAATTATTTTTTCAGGTGTAATCGTGGTGGCAAAATGGTCTTAAAAGGTACGGCATTCGGTCAGGATATCGCCGAACGGGTCTATGATCATCGAACAGTCATTCTTTAACTGCTCGAATTGTGCGGTAGCAATTTTTGGCTTTTTCATATTTCATTGATTCATCTATGGACAAATCTAGCCCCGGGCAGTTATGATAGATCGTACAAGCCAGACATTGGGTCGCGCATGGTCTTAAAGTCCATAAAACTGACGGCTAATCTACTTATGCCGTCAGGTATCCGAAAGAAGTAATGGGGTAGTATAGTTTTTGCTTTCGGCTTTTTTGGATTCACCGATTGTTTGCGAATTTACAGACATCACTCATGATTTGTGGAACAGTTGGTGTTTTGTTTTTGATAAAAACATGTGTCTATTTATTGGAGTTTTGTTAATCTGGTTGACCATACGGATTGTGCTCATTGGTACAATCGGGTTTTACGGATAATTAAGAAGTCATAGCGAATAATAAATAACTTCCGACGAAATATAAAATAATCCTATACGTCATAAAAATCGACTGTATATTAGTATAAATTAATTTGGTATGAAGTGGGTATTTGGCATTGCTTGTTATCCAGGCTAATGAGACTATTACAGTGGAGGTTTTAACAGGAAAGGCCTACTACTTTATAGTGGTAACCAGTATTTTACATGTGCATTGTAAGCGGGCTTGATGTGCTGTTTATACTGTTTTATCTTAGCATTATTTTACCTGAATATTTCGCCTTTGTGGATTGTGATCCCGAAGGTGCAATGGGGACTGATTTTTGGGTAGATGCTGTACAATGTTTTGGAGACAATAAAGAATATGGCCAGGTATTGTTTGATTTTCGACCTTGATCATCGTTGGATTATCCATTATATTGGTTACTCTATTTCTTTGGCGGCGGTTTTAAATCAAACACCCGGTTTGAGGCTAGGAACCCAATAAAAAAAGAGGATTATGAAAGATGTTTTTACATTCATTTTGACCATTACCGTTGTCTTTCAATCGTGTAATTATAAACCACAAGATCAGGTCGAACAAAAGGTCGGCCCAACGAAAAAAGAGGCTATTGTCAATATTGATACAGTAAGAAAGATAGGTGCTTCGATTCATTCTTTTATTGGTAAGACGACCGAAGATATCGAAGTATTACAAATGCATACATGTCTAGGAGTGATGTTACCCGTAATTGAATCCAAAGCCAAATTTGCACTTGCGCAATATTCCGCTATCATCGATCATTGCCAGCGCGGACGGACCAAATTTGTGATTGAACGATTTTTACGTTATGATACGAATGGTAAATCTGTGTTCGTGATTTTAGATGAATTGAATGTGGAGACCAACTATCCTGTAACCTGCTATGGAAATTTCCGATTGGCAATAGAGGGTGATCGGGAAGAAAACTATTTAGTAACGTTTTATGATAATAATAGCGAAGTGATTACTCAAATAAGCAGGATCTGGCGTATTGACTTAGAAAAGGAAAAGTTTGTAGAAATTAGCAAGCCTAAGAATTTGACGTTAACCAATCCCGACTACGTAGAATCAGATGAAGATCCTGCATTTACATTTCCGTCCACAGGGGAAAAAAGCTTCTGATTTTATTGGTGATCCTACAGTGTTTGAGATTCAATATAAAACACCGGGGGATTTGAATGAAGATGGTTTGTCGGAGTCCAGTAAAGGGAGATGTGACATAGGAAATAAGCAATACAATGGCTGATGATATGCCAGCCAAATCCAGAAGATTTAATACGGCGGAAGAATGACCTCTATTTGAAAAAAAATTATTAAACGGTATTATCTTAATGATTATGGAAAATGAAAACAAAGTCGGTATAGCTCGAAATAGTGGGAGATACAGTTTTACGATAAAGAAAAGCATTGTTATTGTTTTGGCTGTTGCAACTATTCTAACCTGTTGTTGGCTCATCCTTGGTCTGATGAGCTCTTTGGATATTCCGTCCAATAAGAATGATCAGTTTGCAAGTGAGCAAAAGTGGGAGGTGGACCAAAGGAGTGATATTGATTCCTGCGATAAACAAATTATGAAAAATCAAATAGATCTGAAACGTGCCGATGAAAGGCAGATTTCGGAGAGGGCTTTTCAAACACAAATATTAGCTCTTTTGATAATTGTATTGCAATTAATATTGATTGTTTTCGTGGTATTGATACGCTGGAAGCCTTATTCTTTACAAAAGACTTCCTAATATGAAATTATTGAAATTTATATTTGTTGTGATGATACTATTTGCATGTATTTTTTGCCTTATTTCATTTTTGAAGCCGATACCTTATTTCAACAGCTGCGGCGAGGATAATCTATACAGATACCGAATGGGAATCTATCAGATAGATACGGATATTATTAAAGAAAAGGAATTTCATAAACTTGGTGGACTATTGTCCTTTGTTGGAATCCAAAATATCAGGTGCCCAAATGAGTTGGATAGAGAGCGGGACAAAATGCTTGCACAAGCTATTGATAGCACAAATAGGAGTTTAAAATGGAGGCTTTTGAAAGATGATCTATGGATTAACAAAAATGGAAATATCGGATTGAAGGAAATGATCGCTGTTGGAAGTGAAGGTATTACTTTTGTTGATAGTTATCTTACAAGAATGGGCTTTAATACAGAGGAACCATTGAATGCAATTATTGATACTAGTACCTTTCAAAAGCTAAACAGTGCATTCTATAAAGATAAAAAATATATTTATCGCTATTATGCAATGGCTTATGGTGGAAGCTTTTCTATTTTTGAAGAAGCTGATCATGCAACTTTTGTAGCACTTGGTGATTGCTATGCTAAAGACAAAAGGCATATCTATGAAAATCGCCAAGGTATTTTAGATCATGTAGACTATAAGACCTTTAAAGTGAAAAGTACGGTGTCCGGCTGTTTTGCCAAAGATAAAGAGGGTTATTTGTCTTGGGGTGATCGGATTACAGGGGAGGATCTAGAGAATGAATATGTAAAACAGGCGATCAGCGAATTGGATAGATAATGCCGTGACTATATACTATTATTTGAACTTATTTCGCAGGTATAACTTGTTGTGTTGATTGGTGAAGAGTTGATAGCCTAAAGCTGGATTTGAGTAGAAACTGTATACCTTAAATGATAATCTGATGCAATTGTCCATTAATGAATGGTCTACAATAAATTACCCGTTTCCAGAGATCGATCTTGTAAAGCGAGCTAAATTAAAGCTTTTAAGTGCTTACTCAGGAATAGATTTTGATTTTTAGATCAGAACCCAACTTAAAATTTAAAAATATTGAAATGGATATAATTCATACAGATCCGATTTTATAGAATTAATTTCTTTCTTAAAATCAGCAATTTGCTGTTCATTTATTTCCTCGTCTTGTTCATCCAATAAATTTTCTAAATCCCGATATAAAAAAGCCAATTGCAAAAATTCCGAAAATGAGATCTTGAAATCTATAAAAAACTGAAGGTCAATATACTCTCCGTGGTCATGATCATAAAACCAGATCGTTCCATTTGCCTTGCTGATAAACCATTCATTTCCTTGCCCGGTTGTACCAATCATCCATAAATCTGTGGTTATACCTGGATAGTTACAAGCATGCATATAGGAAGAAAATCATTCCGAAAAGTAAGATGTTCTTTGTTTTATTCATTTCACGTTGTTAAAAATTAAAGTTTACTTGTTCCATTAATTTTTAAATACAATTTGAACAAATGATTAATTTTAACCACTTTTTAATTTACCGATTTTCATTTGAAGAGCCGAAAGTTCTGATATTACAAAAATATCTCTTATTCCATCATACATCGCAGTGATACTGAGATTCGACAGAATTACATTTGACAAATTTTGATTCAAAAAGGAGCGAGCCTGTTCCGTTCCGAATCATATGCTCAGTCGGAACACCTCACTATTGCTGCAAGAAATAGACAATATACTATTCCATTCTTGCCCCATCGGTCAAGAAACGAAATAAACTACAGCGGTTTTTGCTGCATTAGTAATTAAATGGGGGTAAATGACAACAAATTATTCCCAATAATAATTAAAGTCGGTGGTGTAAGAGATTGTTGCACAAGAGCTGGAGTCATTCTCCTTATGGTGAATTGTAATAAAATTATCATGTAGCTTCTTTTCAACTGCATGATCTCGAATATCCTTACTGATATAAGATTTGCTAAATCACGGTCGCTCAATTTTCTTATTCCATTGTTTCTCGCAGCTTCTATACAGTTTATACGCCAAAGATATAGCTTCTACCATTGAAAGGTAGAAGCTATGATCTAATATTTTATTTATCCTGGATACAGCGTACATTGTAGCCTATTGGCTTGTCTGCCCCACTGATTGATCCCAGAGTAAACGGAGCTGCTCTCAATGAAAAATAGTTACTAAGATTACTATTAGTAGGTGATTGTGTAGATGTTGCGTAATATCCTGCACGTCCTCTATATGATAATGCACCGCTGTTTAGCTCGCGCCTTCCCGAAGCTGGAAACATCAAGTTAATATCTCCACTTTTTTTGCTGGTGAGCACAATAGCAGCATCATAACCGGGCATATTACTAAGGGTTGTAAAATCGCCCCAGGTACCTGATTGTGTCGAGAGCGAAAGACTGATCAGTTTATCATATTCTGACCTTGTTGGTAACCTTGCTCCAGCAGAACACGGATCATTGGCGACGACTTTTGTTGGATTGGCCTCAGTTCCACTATTCCATGAATTTGCCGGTAAATAAACGTTGTTATTCCATCCCGCGATAGCGCCGTCTCCACTTGTACTTGCATTTGCTACAACAGCTTTTTGTCCCCATTGATAAAAATTACCGTGTAGTGCCTGCGTTGATGTGCCATTTAGATTTCCGGAGGCTGGGTTTAGCAGACCTGCACCAAGATTGTAACGATCCCAGCGGTAGCCGCCGATCACAGCATACAGGGCATCGGATGCATTAGCAGTTCTGGTTTCATTAGCCGCATTTACATAGCGGTCACTATTAAAGCGCAATTTTAATGTATACGAATAGCCTGGTTTCATTCCTTGACCTGCATTTGAAAAAGTAAAATAAGCATCGCTTGTGTTTACATCGTGACCAATTTTTATACTTCCTGCGTTTATAACAATACTAAGTTGGAAATTTGTCAGTCCCTGTGCGTTTACTATGGCAGTTTTTGGAGTTGTTGTTAAATTTTGCAGCGGATAGTAATTTGGCTGTAAGTTAAAGCCCGTACCAGGGATCACCTGTCCAGTACTCATGTTTATGATGGGTGCGTACACAGACCCTAGTGTATAATCAATGCTTCCGTTAACAGGTACTTCAGAAACATAACCTCCTTTTTGATATCCCGACTGACCAAAAGTTCCTACGGCGTCGCTATCATCCACCTGGATTGTTACCCTCGTAAACATATGCTGAAGAGGGGTGGTTAACGGTGTGGGTACACCGCCACCAAGAATTGTCACATCCTTTTCCACAGCACACATGTAATCCCCACTTGTTTCCGTAAAAGTTGGGAAATTTAAAGTAAAACCGGTCTCGGGATCACTTGTTGGATACATATTTAAATATGTAGGAACAGCGGGAGGATCGTCTGTTGTCGAGCCTAGCGAATAAATATAAAAATTATATTTCTGTCCTACTTGCAGTTTATCTCCAAAAAATACCTGGTTTGGATCTGAGGCATCACCAACAGCCTGGGCAACATAAGTGCCATCTGTTTTAAAGGCGACAATTCTATATTTAACTGCGCCACGTAAAGAAAGCAACTTTGTAGCGGCCTTAGTACTGGATGCTTTGAGTACTGAACTTGTTGGTGTATTTTCAGTAAGTTCTGCCGTGATTGTAAACGGACCTGAGTGAACTTCCTTTGTGACATTGAGTGGTTTTGTTGCCGTAGCGTTCGTGGAAGCTTTTGTCACTGTTCCAAGGTCCCCGGTAAATTCGGATTCGGTTAAAGTCAATTTCACTCCGCCTTGGCTGGCTTCAATGGTATTATCATTTTTGCTTTTATTACAGGAGGCAGCTAAAAGTAGGAGTACAACCAGCGTAAATGTCAACTTTGCAATGGGATATATTGTTTTCTTTTTCATCTTAAAGGTTTTGATTGTAATTAGTTCCACCATTCGCCACTTGGATCCTGGGTTTCTGTTCCGCCATTATTCCAGTCATTCTCGGTTACACCGGAACCGCCTCCCGGTTGTGCCGAGCCTTGCGATCCCGCAGCCACGCCTTGTTCCATCTCAATCTGCAATTGCTCGATCACAGGTTTGACGTAGATCTTCTTTTCAGTTCTTTTTTTCATGTTTTATATTATTTGGTATATAGTTTAATGAATATAGGTCGCTGATATAGTGGGTGATATCACTTATCTTGCAGTAAAGATACACCAGGATAAAAAGAAACATTAAAACCTTGATATCACACATATTTCACATAATTACAAGTTATTGATAATCAGTGTTTTAATCTTTGAACAGTGCTGTGTTACTTACATTATTCTCATTTTTAATAATGTATATTTATAGGAAAGACACTACGTGTTGCATAATAGCTGCATTTTTGCTTTATAAGCTTTTTTAGCACAGTAATCCCCACAATATTTGATAACCGTGGTTCTAGCAATAAATTCTTGGCCGCAGTGCTGGCAGTTTTTTTTGATTTTGATATTTGAACTCATAACATTTCATTTAGAAGAGTTTAAACATCGCTTTAGATACACTAAGGTACATTAAGATGCATCTCTCCTTCGTTTCAAAAAATAAAATATTATCAGTTTGAGGGACAAGTGGGGGACAACAAATAACAAAACAAACCAAAATACAAACAACTAATTACAAAACTTTAAGTTTTGTAATTAGTTAATTATCGGATGTTTGTCTTGTTTTAATTTGTTTTACCTATCGTATTTACTTTCCGATACAGAATTTGGAAAAGATATTATCCAGTAAATCATCTGTAGACACACTGCCTGTGATCTCTCCAAGGTGATATAAGGCCTGACGGATATCCATCGCTAAGAAATCCGAAGTAACCGGATTATCAATACCGAATAATACACGCTCCAGAGAATCGGATGTTTTTTGCAAGGCTTCTACATGTCGGATGTTAGTTACCATGACATCGTCTGTATTTAAATTTCCCAGCTGTACTCTATTGATCAGTTCCTCCTTCAGTTCTTCTACACCTATCTGCTCTTTTGCTGAAATATAAAGCGGATTGAGTGAGGCATATTCATCTTTTTGCTGTTCAGACAATAGATCAGCTTTATTGATAATGGTCAAAAATGGAATTTGAAGATTCTGAATTTCCTGCAACTGTGATTTCACCTCGTCTACTTTGTCCTGCAGCGGATCAAAGAGGTAAATAATCAGTCTCGCTTGCTTCATTTTTGCACGGGTGCGTTCGACTCCTTTTGCTTCAATAATATCTGCAGTCTCGCGAATACCTGCGGTATCTATAAACCGGAAGGTCACCCCATGGATATTAATTTCATCTTCAATGGTATCACGTGTAGTCCCAGCGATGTCCGAAACAATAGCACGTTCCTCGTTTAAGAAAGCATTTAATAGGGTTGATTTGCCTACATTTGGCTTACCGGCAATGACCACGGGAACGCCATTTTTTAACACATTTCCCTGTTCAAAAGATAGAATCAATTTTTGTACAATGACCTTAATTTTATTGATTAAATTCTTTAGCTGTTCTCTATTGGCAAATTCTACATCTTCCTCTGAAAAATCCAATTCGAGCTCAATGAGAGATGCAAAATGAATCAAGTCTTCGCGAAGGGATTTAAGTTGATTGGAAAATCCGCCCCGCATTTGTTGCATGGCTATTTGATGAGATGCTGCGGAATTGGAGGCAATCAAATCAGCGACAGCTTCGGCTTGTGAAAGGTCCATTCCGCCATTGAGGAAGGCCCGAAGCGTAAATTCGCCAGCTCGGGCTGCCCGGGCGCCTTGTTTGATAAGCAAATGAATAACACGCTCAATAATGTATTTGGAATTATGCGTAGATATTTCTACCGAATTTTCTTTGGTGTAGGAATTGGGCGCGACAAATAAGGACACCAGTACCTCATCAATAATCTCATCACCGTCACGGATGGTCCCAAAGTGAATCGTGTGGGAGGCTTGCTGACTTAGGTCTTTACCCTTGAAAATGGCATTGGTAATTTTAATCGCTTGTTGACCCGAAACGCGAATTACGGCGATCGCACCATTAGCTCCGGAGGGTGTCGCCAATGCGACAATCGTATCTTCAGTAATATAACCTGTATTGGACATGTTGCAAAGATACGTTAAATTGACTGGAATGGGAACGGATTCATATTCGGACAAATTAATTTTATGGGGATCAATTAAACCTTTGTTCAAACATGAAAGTCATACCAATAGAAACGCTTATAAAAAAGTAAAAATAGGCGATAGGGTACTTGATTTACAAATTTAATTGTGTTGTTATGAAAAAGATATTATACTTCGCATTGGCAATAGGAGGACTTGCTTTGATAACTCCAAAAGAATCGTCAGCTCAACACCGCGGAAATGATAGAGAATGGAAGCATGAAAAAGAGCACCGGAAATATGAGGAAAAAAGGGATAAGGAAGAACGAAAATATTGGGAAAAAAGAGAAAAGGAAGAGCGGAAGCACTACAAGAAAGTAGCCAAGTATTACCGCAAAGAATACCGTCATGGACCTCCAGCATGGGCAAGAGCACATCGATATGATAATAGACACCACGTTTACTTTAGGGATTATAAAACATTTTATGACCCTTATAGAAATGGATATGTTTATATGAGAAATGGACAATGGAGTTTTTCTGCAAGTGTACCTTCTTTTATGTTGAATGTTAACTTGGGAGCAGCTAATATACGGGTGGTAAAAGATGTGCCTATCAGCAGACACCCCGAAGATTTTTATGATGACTACCGTTGGGATTAAAAATATATTTTATCTTGTTGTTTAAGCTTAAAAGCCTCACTCTTGACAGAAATGAGGCTTTTATTTGTGCTATTAATCTTCTTCGAAGCTGACTTTATCCACTTCCAGAGATTTTATGCGTGCTAAAGATTCTATTCGGATATCAGATAATTCCCGTAATCTTTTGCCTCCTTCCTGAAAGGACTTTTCAATGATAAAGCCCATACCCGATAATGTTGCGCCAGACTGTTGGATGAGATCCAATATACCAAATGCTGCATTGCCATTGGCTAGAAAATCGTCAATAAAGAGCACCTTATCGTCCGCTGCGAGAAACTCTCTGCTTACACATATATCGTAAGTTCGGTTTTTAGTGAAAGAATGTACTTCACTAAGATACATATCGCCCATGGTCTTAGGCTTTGCCTTTTTGACAAAAACAACAGGGAGTTCCAAGAGATAGCCTAACATAATAGCCGGTGCGATGCCACTGGCCTCGATCGTTATGATCTTGTTGATGGGTAGGTCTGCAAAACGACGGACAAATTCCACCGCAATAGACTTCATCAACACGGGGTCCATCTGGTGGTTGATGAAGTTATCTACTTTGAGTATTCCACCGGCGAGGCTTTTACCGTCATTAAGGATTCTATCCTTTAATAATTTCATGTGATACTTTTTATTGATAATTACGAAAATACATTAATGTGGAAGTGATTGAGATCAATCGGTCTCCATCTGATATAGATTATTGAATTCTTCTTGATGATGTTCGAGAATGACTTTACGCTTCATTTTTAATGTAGGCGTCAGTTCGCCATTTTCAATCGTGAATTCATCCCTTAGAATAATAGGTTTTTTGATTTGTTCCCAGTTGCCGAAATGCTGATTGGCGCGACGCACTTCCTGATTCACCTTTTTGATAATGACTGGATTTGTCAGAAAGTCCTCTTTGGTCATATCGGCGAGTTCAGGTGCGTCATTTTTGGCCCAATCCAATAGGTGAGCGTAATTGGGCACAATAAAGGCAGAGGCGAATTTCATGCCATCACCGATAACCATGGCTTGTTCAATAAACTTGGATTCGACAAGTTTTGTTTCGATCGGTTGCGGGATAACGTACTTACCGCCGGAGATTTTAAACATTTCTTTTTTGCGGTCTATGATTTTCAGGAATTTCTCGTCTTCCCATTTGCCTATATCCCCGGTATGTAACCAACCATCGATAATTGTCTTGTCTGTCTCTGCTTTATTTTTGTAATATCCTATCATCACATTGGGGCCTTTGACCAATATCTCGCCGTCCTCCGCGAGTTTGATTTCTACAAAGCGCACGGGGAGCCCGACTGTACCAATACGGATTCCTTTAATGTAATGGTTGACGGAGATCAAAGGGGAGGCTTCGGTCATACCATATCCTTCGTATAGCGGAATACCTGCCGCCAAAAAGGCTCTTGTCAGCCTGTTATGTAATGATGCTGAACCTGAAGCGACAGTCAAGAGTTCGCCACCCAGTGCTTCATACCATTTATGGAGCACAAGTTGTTTGGCCAATTTAAGCTTCATTGTATAAGCGAAACTTCTTTTTGCGGGATTCGGATCATATTCTTCCGCGACGGTTACTGCCCAATCAAATATTTTTCTTTTGAATCCGGTGAGTTCATGTCCCGTTTTCATGATTTTTTCATAAACCTTCTCAAGAATACGGGGAACCACAGTCATGATATGCGGCTTTACTTCTTTTAAATTATCACCAATTTTGTCAAAAGATTCGGCAATATGGATCGTAAAGCCTAAATACATGTAAGTATACAGTACCATTCGTTCGTAAGCATGACAGGGAGGTAGAAAAGTGAGACCCCGGTCGTATGCTTTACATGGAGTAATTTCAGCTGCACCAAGTACGTTCGAAAAAATATTATTATGGGAGAGCATGACACCTTTTGGTTTTCCTGTAGTGCCGGAGGTATAGATCAGTGTCGCCAAATCGTCTGGCTTGATCAGCTCGCGTAATTGGCTTAATTTTTCCTCAGGACAGTTGTCTCCCAAGTCGTTGAGCTCATTCCAGCTTCGGGTAGACTCCTGGTCTGAAATACAGAAGATATATTTTAACGTATAGATAGATGTGGTCAGGTTCATCAAACGGTCAAATAAGCCTTTATTGCTGACAATACAAACTCTGATTTCAGCATCATTAAAAATGTACTGATAATCTGCGTCGGTAATATTGGGATAAATGGCGACAACCACAGCACCGATTTGTTGAATTGCGAAATCCATCATGTGCCATTCAATACTGCTGCCTGCGATAAGACCAACCTTTTCGTTGGGTTTGACGCCAAGCTCAATCAGTCCTTTGGAAAGATTGTCTACTTTTTCAAGAAAATCAGCTGTTTTGATATAGCTCCACTTACCGTTCAGTTTATGTGCAAACATGTTAAGATCAGGGTATTTGCTGATCTGATGACGGGCAAGATCAAATAATCTAAGTTTTTCCTCCATTTCAAATATATATACTTTCGTATCCCGTGGGGACACCTTTTTCCTATGAACTTTATTTTAAGGGAAAAGTTTGCAAACATAAATAATTGTTTCAATAATTGGGAATCAAGTTGTAATTAGCACACTTCGATAGGGGTAGACTAGAAGGCAGCTCTATTTAAGCTATTCACGTACCCTAGAGAGTAAGGAAGCTGAGACGATATCCGGATTTGCGAAAAAGTGAGGATCTATTGCAGGTTAAAAAAAGCGGAATTTAGGGGAAGCAGCAAAGGAAAAGCTAGTCGTTATCGACGACTAGCTTTTCTTCTTTGTTTTTCCTTGATCAAAAGCCCGAGCTCACGACCTGTAGCTCCAGCAACGGAGGTATTTTCCTGTGCTCTACGGAAAAGGTATGGCATAACGGCCTTCACTGGTCCGTAAGGCATGTATTTGGCAACATTATAACCATGTGCAGCCAAGTTGAAACTCAAATTGTCCGACATTCCTAAAAGTTGTGCAAAATAAATACGGTCTGAAGATCTGTCGATACCACGTCTGTCAATTTCCTTGGCCAATAACATGCTACTATCTTCGTTGTGCGTGCCAGCCATCAGTCCAAAGCTATCCAAGTGGTCCAGTATAAACTCAATTGCTTCATTATAGTCTCTATCAGAAGCCGCTTTATTTGGCTGGATCGGGTCTGCATATCCCATTTGATTGGCACGGGCACGTTCGATTTCCATATAGGCACCACGTACTATTTTTGCTCCCATATGGAAACCCCTTACCTTGGCATATTCAAAATCAGCTTTTAAAGAAACTAATTTATCGCTGCGGTACAGTTGATAGGTATTATAGACAATAGGCTTTTCCCTATTGTATTTCTCCATCATCTCGCGAGCGATATCGTCAATAGCATCCTGTATCCAGGAATGCTCGGCATCTACCAAAACCTTTACCCCAGCTTCGTGACAGGCTTTACAAATACGGTCCGTACGATCCAACATACGTTGGTATTCAGCTTGTTCCGATGCTGTTAGTGTTTCTTTTGCATTCACTTTTTCGAACAATTCAAACCTACCTAATCCTGTTGGCTTAAAAACTGAAAATGGAATGTATTTATTTTTGCTTGCAGCAATGACTGTACGTAACACTTCGTCGCAGCAGGCATCAAATGCACTTTCTGTCTCTTCACCTTCAACCGAATAGTCCAGAATGGTTCCGACGCCGTTTTCACCCAATTCATTGATCGCTGTTTCGCAACCCTCGATGGTTTCTCCTCCACAAAAATGTTTGAAGATTGTACTTCGGATGATACCTTGGATCGGCAGTCCAATATTCAGCGCAAAGTTGGTCATGGATGGACCTACTTTTGTCAAAAAGTTATTCGCTATTATTTTGAATAACCAATACGCTCTTTCTAAATCCTTATCGCTTTTACTTTTAAAAGCAATCTCTGTATTATCAAAGGACAATGTTCTGGGCTCAGAATTCTCAATCATAATCTTTATTTGCAATAAGGCAAATGTAGTAATTTAGTAAACATTAAAACGATGATTATTCTTGTATTCCTCGCTTAAACCACTATTTTTGTGAAATGCAAGAATTTAAAATCGAAGGGGAATATATACAGCTTATTCAGTTACTTAAAGCTTTAAATTGGGTGGAGCATGGCGCTATGGCTCAGTGGGTTGTTGCTGAGGGATATGTGAAGTATAACGGTCAGGTTGATTATCGGAAAAGACTGAAATTGAAGCCCGGGGATGTTGTTGAATTTGATGGGATGGAAATAAAATTGGTGTAATATTAAACAATATTGGTAAATAGAAAACTTAAACCTTAAAGAATCGTAGAATGGAAGTCATAGAAAGTTTGGGCTATCAGGTATATTTTGATGATACGTTGGCCTCACTGGAGACGTTTTTATCGGAACGCAAATATTCAAAAATTATCGTTTTGGTAGATACCAATACCTTAGACAATTGCTTGCCTTTGTTTCAACAGGCCTTACCTGATTTAACGAACTATGACGTCATAGAAGTAGATCCGGGCGAAGAGAATAAAAATATAGATTTTTGTATTGGCGTGTGGCAGAATATGCTTGATTTTGGCGCTGACAGACATTCTTTATTGATTAATCTTGGCGGTGGTGTCGTCACCGATATGGGCGGTTTTGCCGCATCCACGTTTAAGCGCGGAATGGACTTTATTCAGATTCCGACCACCTTGCTTTCGCAGGTAGATGCTTCTGTCGGCGGAAAGACAGGAATAGATATGGGAAGCGTGAAAAATATAATCGGAACGTTTACACAACCGCAGGCTGTATTTATCTCAAGCCAATTTTTAAAAACATTGGATAACAGGCAACTGATCTCCGGATTTGCTGAAGTCATTAAACATGGGCTGATCTTTGATCATGCGTATTACGAACGTGTGAAAATATTGGATATAACGCAGCTAGATAATGAACTGGTTAAACATTCTGTTTCCATAAAGAATCAAGTAGTCCTAGAAGACCCCAAAGAAAAAGGGCTTCGTAAAATCCTAAATTTTGGACATACCATAGGTCATGCCATTGAGGGATATTCGCTGTTGAACGACCGCAACCCTTTATTACATGGGGAAGCAATTGCTGTTGGAATGATCTGTGAAGGGTACCTTTCTTATAAACTGAATGGACTTTCGTTGGATGAATTAAATGACCTGATTGCTACTTTCAGAAGATACTTTGAAGATTATACGTTCAGTTCGGCCATAGATACAACTCTGTTGGACCTGATGCGAAATGATAAGAAAAACCTGTCTAATCAGATTGGCTTTGCTCTACTTGATAAGATTGGTAGCTGTCAGTATGATATTTTCGTATCTGAGGATGATATTATCGGAAGTCTTGATTTCTACCGAGAACTAATCGCACAATAAAACTTTGAAAAAGCCGTGTACGGGGAGAGTACATGGCTTTTTCTATTGCGATCTCAGTTTTAACGTATCGCAGGAAGCTGCGATCTTGATTTATAAAGGACCTAAACTAAAATTTAATAATAACCAACTATATCATGAATAAATTCTTCATTTTTCTGTTTTTCTTTTTTGCAGTGAGCATAACCGCCATTGCACAAAAAAGGGTGCTGATTTTTAGTAAAACGCAAGGGTTTAGACACAGTAGTATCGAAAAAGGTGCTCAGGTGCTGAAACAATTGTTGGACAAGGAAAAGATTGCCTCGGATCATTCCGAAGATGCGGCTCTTTTTACGGATCAAGGATTAAAAAAATACGACGCAGTCATCTTTTTAAGTACAACAGGTAATATTTTGGACGACACACAGCAAGATGCATTTGTCCGTTATATTCAATCGGGCAAAGGCTTTGTGGGGATCCACGCAGCAACAGATACCGAATATGATTGGCCTTGGTATAACGGTTTGGTGGGAGCTTATTTTACGTCTCATCCAGCCGTGCAGCAAGCAAAGATAGATGTTCTCGACAGGAAACATGCGGCTACCAAACATCTTGATCCGGTCTGGTTACATAAAGATGAATGGTACAATTTTAAGGATGTCAAAGATGATCTACACGTGTTGATGAAGCTGGACGAGAAAAGTTACAATGGTGGGAAAATGGGGGATAATCACCCGATTTCCTGGAGTCAGGATTACGATGGCGGAAAAGTTTTTTATACAGGTCTCGGGCATACGGAAGAATCTTATGATGAGCCCAAATTTCAGAAACACTTGATCGGCGGCATCTTATCTGTACTTGCCAAAAAATAGTATGGTCACCATCGACAATTAGCTTTTAGAAATTTAAATAGATATGCCCCTTAAATAGCTGTTTTTTAAGGGGCATATTATGCATATGAGTTTTTACTTCGCTGGTAGTATCATGATTTGTTCTTAAGCGTTTTCCTTTTTCTAAGATAGACCTAGTACTCGAATTTATATTTCGCTCCAAGACTAAACCATCTTCCCGGCATTGGTACCGCTGCGGCTTCGATATAACTCTTGTCGAAAATATTTTGTATATCGGCAAAAATAAGAAGGTCAGCAAACTGATGGGAAGCTCTTATGTCAGCAATAAAATAGTTTTTATAGCTAATACGTTCGTTAAAACGATTGGCTGTTGTCAGCATCCAGTTTTTATGATTTACCGTAAAATTGAGAATAACCTGATGTCTTAAATTTTCTATGGCATACTTGGAGCGGACGCCATCTTCAACTTTGATCGTTGGATTTAGATAGTTGTAACTTATTGTCGTGTAATATCGTGTGGTGGCCATTGGATCATTGAGCTGGTAACGAAAAGACCCATTGATTCCATCAACAGTATTTTTTCCAATATTGGAGGGTTTCCATGGAACCACGGTTCCCTCAGAAGCAGCGCCCTCGGTTTTTTGCCAGTCTATGAAATCATTTATATTTCGGTGAAAATAGCTCGCCTGAGCAACGATACGGTTGGACAGGTATTTGATACCACCCTCAATCTGATACGCATTCTCTGATGTTAGCTCTGGATTTCCAATATTGGCAGTTTGATTGGTATAGAGGTCCGTAAATGACGGGATGCGTTGAGCAGAACCTGCACTGAAGACAAATTTCCAGCTTTCGGTTATCGCGTAGCCTAAGTCGAGTCCGGGGAACACTTGCCATCCAAACTTGGAATTGTAATTTATATACGCTCCCGCATTAACCATAAGTTTGGCAATCGCTTCAGTTTTGAATTCCAGGTAACCGCCGTAATTTTCCCGATTATGAGAGCCAATCGCCGTGCTATTGATTCGTTCAAATCTGCTTTCCAGTCCAATTCCAAAGGAGCCATAATGCTTTTCCAAAACCGCATTTACCTCAGCACCGAAGACGTTGCTATAATGTTTTGAACGTCCTTTGGTCGTTTCCTTTCCCAAATACCAGTATTCGTCTTCGTTATATCGGTTGCTGAGCCTCGGGCTGATTGAAAATGCAGGACTCAGCTGATGTTTCGACTGTATAGATGAAAATGCTGTTTTAACTTGCTCATAAGCTTCTTTATCTGTCGGGGCAGCATAATATCCATTGGCACCAAACTGATTGTCAATGTAACCAAAGTTTGCTTTTATTTGATTGGATTCATTGGGCTGATAGGTTGCATCATAATACAGTTTGTTGTTATTGGAGGCTGTATTGTAACGCTGGCCATTGGAATCTTCATGGCCAAGATAGAGGCCCTGACTTGTAGGTCCACCGTTGAACTGTGCAGCCAGTTGGACTCCTTTTCCGTAGTATTTTCCCGAGCTGGACTGTTCATTGTCTTTAAATGAAGAGCCGCCGTAAGCTTGTGCAGTAATCAGCTTGGATTCCACTTTTTTGGTCACGATATTGATCGCGCCGGTCAGGGCATTTATACCGTAGATACGGGAAGCCGGCCCCCGTATGATTTCAATGCGTTCAATCGCTTCCACAGGTACGGGGAGATTCATGTTATGATGTGCACTCTGTGGATCCATAATTTTTACACCATTCAGTAGGAGAGCTGTTTGTTCAAATGAACCGCCATCTATACTAATATCAGCCTGCGAACCGAATGGCCCTCTTTGGCGGACATCCACCCCTGGAATATTCGTTAGCAGTTCGTTGATCGAACGGTTTGGAAGACGCTGAATATCCTCCTGTGTAAGGATCTGGATATTCTTGCTTTGCTTTGAGAAGGGGATCTGAAGTCTATTCTGATTGATAACAACCTCATTCAATACTTTTGTCTCTTTTACCTGTGCAAAGGAGGTGCCCACAGTCAGCACGATGGCAAGTTTTGTTAATGCAGTTTTCTTATTCAACATGATTTATTTAGTTGCCCTATTAAATGAGAACTAATTGAAAATAAGGCGGATATATCAATTCGCGTCATTACTTTTAATTAATCTGCACCAGACCGTTTTCGTGTCATTCTAAAATTACGGTCAGGCCATTCATAGGTTTTATGCCGCAAAATTAAGGCAGATGATCAAGAATGTAAATAGTCCGGTGTCAATATAGTGAGTAGTCCGGTTTTTATCTTTCGGTTCCGATTACATCCATTCTTCGCGGCCAATGGGCTTTTTCCCTTGGGTAGTGATGCTATCTTGTTTGTTTTCAATTTTTATTTTGGTACCAGGAGAAAGGTCGGGTTGTCCGGATTCAAGCCAGGCAGAATACCAGTAAGAGGCTACACGTTGAATTGTTTTGCGCATTCTCCGTTCCACCATTCCATTCAGTGCCTGGTGATAAGCTTTTGCATAATTATCAGAATAGGTCCATAGTAATTGATTATTACGCTCAATAAAAGAGTTTTTTTGGGAGGCTTTAAATTGTTTATTAAGAAGCGATTCGATACTGAGCACAGAATCAACCAGGCGATTACTCTCACGGACAATATTCCACGCTTCATTAAGCGGATCTTCGATATAAATTGCTTTTCCGACAAGAAGATTGTATTTTCCTGCGAACATTTCGGGCAATCGGCTTTCCCAAAAAGCGTGTATGCCGATCTGACCTGTTAATTGTCCGTTATAATTTTTGGTTGTATGTAAAGGGACGTGGGCGTCAGCGATGTAATGACCTAAATCTGCCGAATGCTTGATGATTTTATGGTAGTCCTTGGACTGAAAAGCTTTCACCAGTTTGAGATAAGTGAAGTTAATTTGCCAGGGGACGATTCCATTTTTGAGTAGCTGTCGTTCTTGGAATTTCTCTTTTGCTTGCGACCAATGTATGGGAATTGAGTCGACTAGACGATCTTCGCGGTAATCTTCGATGTCTATAAAGTGCCGCGGTCCTTCGGCACTATCAATAAAACAACGCTTATCTGGATCGACAGCTTTCTCCGTAATCAGATCAATGTTGGGTTTGTAAAACTTTGCCAGCTTTGCGGGGAGTGCGAAAACCGCGTAATGGTTAATTTTTTTATGTGCAAAAAATCCCCATGAGTTAAACGTGAACAGGATCACAATGGAAAGTGTCCAAAGGAGAGGAGACTTTATCATAGTAAATTGGTTATTAAATAATTGTTGGTGTTAAATATACGTAAAAAGAAAGTAAATGTATGTTAACTGGATTGATTTATTGTATTAATTTATATTTTCTTAACCTAACTAAACAATAAAATAATATTGAAATTCGTTAAAATTCATTAATTTGCCGACACAAAATACAGTCGTTATGAAGATATTGTATGCCGTACAAGGGACCGGTAACGGACATCTAAGCCGTGCCATGGATATTGTTCCCTGTTTGAAAGCCTTAGGAGAAGTGGATGTTTTGGTCAGTGGGATTCAGGCGGACCTTTCCTTGCCTTTCGAAGTCAAGTATCGCTTTCATGGTTTAAGTTTCATATTTGGGAAATCCGGGGGGGTGGATCTGTGGAAGACTTTTATGAGTTCAACCATACGTAAATTTACCAACGAGATCAAGAGTTTGCCGATCGAAGATTATGATCTGGTTATTAATGATTTTGAGCCCATTTCGGCCTGGGCTTGTCATTCTAAAGATCTACAATGTATTGGATTGAGCCATCAGATCGGCGCCTTGGATCCCGCAAGCCCTAAACCAGAAGAAAGTGACATGTTAGGGAAGTTTATTATGAAAAATTATGCTCCCGCCACGCATTCTTATGGCTTTCATTTTAAAAGATATGCCAAAAATATTTTTTCGCCAGTTATCCGCAATGCTGTTCGTGATCTAAGTGTTACGGACGAAGGGCATTATACGGTTTATTTACCGGCCTACGATGATGCACACTTATTGAAACATTTAATGAAATTTCCTGATGTGAAGTGGGATGTATTCAGTAAGCACAATTCAAGACCGTTTGAAATGAAGAATGTGACCATAAGACCCATCAATAATCAGGCTTTTATCGATAGTATGGCATCTTCTTCAGGAGTTTTATGCGGTGCGGGTTTTGAAACCCCCGCAGAAGCGTTATATTTGAAAAAGAAACTGTTGGTCGTCCCAATGAAAAATCAATATGAACAGCATCTGAATGCTGCATCATTGGAAGAAATGGGTGTACCGGTAATTTCGAGTTTAAAACAAAAAAATATGCTAGCCATAGAGGCTTGGCTAAACAGTAAATCAAGGGTTGAAGTTGATTACCCTAATATAACACAGGAAATTATTGAAGAAATTGTGCAAAAGCACCGTTAAGTAAACATGAAGTATATCGCATTAGCCCTATTGTCTCTGACAACTGCCACTGGATTTGCCCAGCAGAAAAAAAAGACCAGTTCGGTCAGAAAAAAAACTACGGCAACAAAACCTGGATCAACCAATGTGTTAACTACCAGAGCTGACTCCGTATCGTATGCATTTGGTATGGATATCGGCAAATCGCTGAAATCTACTGAAGTAGCTTATTTAAAAGCTGATGTTATCGCAAAAGCTATTACTGCTACTTTAAAAAACGAGAAAACCTTATTGGAAGATGGACAAACAAGAGAGGTTATCCAGAAAGCCATTATGGACATACGCGCGGAGAAAGAGGCCATAAGTCGCGCCCAAGAAGATAAGTTCTTTGCTGAAAATGCAAAAATAGCCGGCATGAAAACAACAGCCGAAGGAATTCAGTATCTTGTATTAAATCAGGCAGAAGGAGCAAAACCTACCACCAATGACGAAGTTACCGTGCATTACAAGGGAACGTTATTGAACGGGAAACAGTTTGACAGTTCCTATGATCGCAACGAGCCCTTGAAACTTTCGTTGGGACAAGTGATTAAAGGCTGGCAAATTGGTATTCCACTGATGTCAAAAGGGGCTAAATATAAATTTTTTATACCAAGTCGACTAGCTTATGGTGAAAGAGCTACGGGTGAGATTCCAGCCAATAGTACCTTAGTGTTTGAGGTGGAATTACTTGATTTCAACACAAATGAAACAACGTAAATTAGGTAACAGTGGCCTGATGGTTTCGGAAATTGGTTTGGGCTGTATGTCGTTAAAAAGCAATCAGCCCAAGCAATCCAAAGATATTATCCAAAAGGCCTTCGATATGGGGATTACATTTTTTGATACAGCGGATCTCTATGACAAAGGTCAAAACGAGATGGCTGTGGGTGAAAGTGTACAGGCTTTTCGCAAACAGATTGTATTGGCCAGTAAAGTAGGTAATCTCTGGCGGGCGGATGGTTCGGGCTGGGACTGGAAAGCATCAAAAGATTATATTGTCAAAGCTATTGAAGGGTCACTTTCGCGATTGAAAACAGATTACATCGATCTCTATCAGCTGCATGGCGGTACCATTGATGATCCGACAGATGAAATTATTGAAGCGTTTGAATTACTGAAGAAGCAAGGGAAGATCCGTGCCTACGGATTGTCGTCTATTCGTCCTAATGTCATTAAAGAATTTCTGTCAAAATCTGCTATTTCGTCAGTCATGATGCAGTATAATCTCCTGGACAGAAGGCTCGAGGAGGAGATAGATACATTGTTGACCGCGAACGATGTGTGTATTCTGGCTCGGGGCACTCTGGCAAAAGGACTTTTAGTAAATAAACCTGTGGAACCTTATCTCCAATATACGTCGGGAGAGGTATCGCATCTGCTCCGTAACCTGGACAAGATGGTGAAACAATCGGGAAAAGACAGAACGACTGAAGCCTTATCCTACGTACTTTCCAATCCTGCCGTAGCGACGGCGGTGGTAGGGGTGAGTACCAAGCTACAACTCGATGAATTGACGGCGACAAAACAGCAGCTTGCCCAATTGAGCGCTCAGGACAAAAAGAAATTACTTGACGGTGTCCGGTCTTTGCTGTATACCGAACACCGATAGGTAGCAATTATTTGTTAAAAAATAACTTTAAAATCTTATCAAGATCTTCTTTCGTGTCCACAGCAACAGTTTCATGTGTGGTCACCGCGGTTTGTATTGCATATCCGTTTTCTATCCAGCGTAATTGTTCAAGTGCTTCAGCTTCCTCAAGACGCGACACTGGTAGCCGGGTCAATGCTCTTAAAGTATCTGCTTGGTAGGCATAAATTCCGATATGTTTGTAGAACTTCTGCTTCTCAAGCCATTGCTCCTGGTTAACTCCTCTTAAAAAGGGGATCGTTTGTCTGCTGAAATATATGGCTTCACCGCAGACGTTTCGGACAACTTTTGGAATATTCAAATTGAACAATTCTTCCGATGTTTCGATCTCTTTTACTAAAGTCGCTATTTTAGTCTGTGGATTTTCAAAGCAAGCTGCAAGTAAATCAATTTGTTCGGGGTTAATAAAAGGCTCGTCCCCCTGAATGTTGATGACAACATCATACTCCCGATTATGGCTGATGACTTCGGCACAGCGGTCTGTACCCGATTGATGCGTTTCGGAGGTCATAACTACATTACCGCCAAAAGAGCGTACTTCGGATGCGATGCGTTGATCGTCTGTGGCAACAATTACCTTGGTTATCTTTTTTGATTTTTTTACCTGTTCGTAGACCCGTTGGATCATGGTCTGACCTTCAATATCAACCAACGGTTTGCCGGGAAATCTACTGGAAGCAAACCGCGCTGGAATAATGCCTAAAAATTTCATGATACTTTGCAAATTTTTACGTATTAAAAAGCCTGTAAATGGATGATTTTACAGGCTTTTGTCTATTTTTGTTCTCTGTGATTATTCAAACAACCCGAATAATTCAGCTTCTATTTTTTGTATAATGCCACCTAGATCTTCAGGGTTAGAAGTAAAGTCAAGGTTATCCTTGTCGAGGATCATCACTTTACCTTCTTTATAATTGTTGATCCATTTGTCATATTTATCATTCAGCTTAGATAAATAATCCAATCGGATGGCTGATTCATAATCACGCCCTCTTTTTTGAATATTGTTTACCAAAGTAGGGACAGACGCTTTCAGGTAGATCAGCAGATCCGGGGGTTTAATGTAATGAATTATACTTTGGAAGATGTTGCTATAGTTTTCAAAGTCACGTGCACTCATTAAGCCCATATCATATAAGTTCTCAGCAAAGATATAAGCATCTTCATAGATCGTGCGATCCTGAATCATATCAATTTTCGTTTCCTGAAGCTTTACAATGTGTCTAAAGCGACTATTTAAGAAGAAAATCTGAAGGTTGAAGGCCCAACGTTTCATATCTGAATAAAAATCTTCCAGGTAGGGATTATTGTCTACCGCCTCAAATTGAGGCTCAAATTTGAAATGACTCGCCAATAATTCCGTTAGTGTCGTTTTTCCAGCACCTATATTTCCTACGATAGCTATATGCATATTCTCTTTCCTTATTTAATAAAATCTTTTGATACCAATGATCTCACGCACTTCTTTCAGTGTTTTGCGAGCAGACTCTCCCGCCTTTTCAGCGCCTAATTTTGCAACTTTTGCGATATAGGCATCGTCGTTTGATATATCCTCGATACGTAGGCGTACGTCATTTGTTGCCAATACCATATCTTCTGCCAATTGCTTCTTGAAATCGCCATAACGGATCTCACATTTATTATAGAGCTCATCAAAGTGCTGTAATGTGTCAGGCGTAGAAACTACTTTCATTAAATCAAATAGATTTTGGATTGCCTCAGGTTTGGCCTGGTTCATTTCAGTCGGACCTGAATCAGAAACGGCACGCATTACCTTTTTGCGAATGGCATCGGCGCTATCTGAAAGGTAGATACAGTCGGCTTCACCATTGGATTTGCCCATTTTTCCCTGTCCGGCTAATCCCGGTATTTTAACCAATTTATCTGAATAGGAAAAAGCAAAAGCTTCTTTAAAATAATCAACATTATATAAACGATTAAAGCGATTGCCAAATGTACGCGTCATCTCTAAGTGTTGTTCCTGATCTTTGCCTACAGGAACTTTCGTTCCGTGGTGAATCAGAATGTCGCAAGCCATCAATACCGGGTACGTTAGTAAGCCGGCATTGACATTGTCCGGATTGCTGCGTACTTTGTCTTTAAATGCGGTTGCTCGTTCAAGCTCGCCTAAATACGCATTCATATTCATGTAAAGGTAAAGCTCGGCAACTTCCGGGACATCAGACTGGACGTAGATAGTTGATTTTTCAGGGTCGATTCCAGCAGCTAAATATTCAACGATAACTTGACGTACAGTTCCCTGAAGGCCATGTGGTGTAGGGTGTGTCGTCAACGAATGTAGATCCGCAATAAAAAAAAAGCAATTATATTCATTTTGCATTTTCACAAAATTGCTCAATGCGCCATAGTAATTTCCTAAATGTAATTTTCCGGTACTTCTGATACCACTAACAACTGTTTCCATATTGCTGCGAATTTACGGATAAATTTGACAAAGTAGAATTAAATTCCATGAGTCGTCCACCTTTTAATGGATAGTTGTTATTTTTTTAATTTTTTTGCCTCATTCCAATAAATGTCCATTTCTTCGAGACTCATATCCTGAAGTTTTTGATCGTTTTCAGCAGCCCTCTGCTCCAAATAGGTAAACCTTGCGATGAACTTCTTATTGGTGCGTTCCAATGCATTTTCAGGATTAATACCGATATGTCTGGCATAATTAATTAACGAAAATAAGAGATCTCCAAATTCGCCTTCAGCCTTTTCGCGGTCAATAGCCTCGGTTGTTTCGATGTTGAATTCTGTTTTAAATTCAGCAAGCTCTTCTTCAACTTTTTCCCATACTTGTCTTTTATCTTCCCAGTCAAACCCCACACCTCTTACTTTATCCTGAATGCGATAGGCTTTGACAAGGGCTGGTAGTCCTTTTGGGACACCTGAAAGAACAGACTTATTGCCCTCTTTAAGCTTGATCGCCTCCCAGTTGGATTTGACCTGATCTTCCGTGTTAGCACTTGTGTCGGCATAAATATGAGGATGGCGCGTAATGAGTTTATCACAGATTGCATTCAGGACATCAACGATATTAAATTGCCCTTCTTCTTCTGCTATGCGGGCATAAAATAGGAGGTGCATTAAGACATCGCCGAGTTCTTTTTTTATTTCGGGATAATCCTGTTCCAGGATGGCATCCGTCAGCTCGTAAAGTTCTTCCATCGTTAGATGGCGTAGCGATTCCATTGTCTGTTTCTTATCCCAGGGACATTCTAGTCTCAAGGTGTACAGTACATCAAGTAAACGCTGGAAAGCAAGTTGGGGTGTATGTTGATAAGCCGGAGCTGCTAGATTTGCCATATCATATTTCGTTTTCGTTCCACAAAAATAGAAATATGATCTTGAATAAACTATTTGAAATTGAGGAAAACAAAAACGGTTAAATAATCGTTTTATAATAAAAAAGTGATAACGGTTAAACAAAGAAGATTCAGTTATGGAAAGAATGCATGGGTATTCCTCAGCTAGTGTAGCATTGGCAAAGTTAAGTGATATGGGTTATACAATAGATTACAACATTGAATTTGATGAGCTATTGGCAGATGCAGACCAGTTTAAAATTGATTATTTGTTTCGTTATGAAGGGGCCTCGGATCCGGATGATGAGTCTACCGTATATGGCATAAGTAGAAATTCCGGGGAAAAAGGCGTTTTTGTGGCCGGTAATTTATCTTTGATTGAGGGCAAGAAACGGGATATTCTGTTACAGCTTGAACTTAAAGAAAGGGAGCATTAAGTAATATTTGTTATCCGGATCAGATACGCTGATTTGGCAAAATTTTTGTTATGAACTTTTCCTGCAAGAGGATACTGAAAATCAATATCCTCTTTTTTGACGCTCAATTTATTTGTGAATTAATAACCAATTTCTAAATTATATGATTTTATACATCGGTATTTTTGTTGTGATTGTGGCGGCCTGTGTTTTTATCTCTATCATCATGATGAGAAAACAAAAAGAGACCGCCCGAAAGTATGAAGGAGAGGCAGGGATTGCTTTGGCCTCCGGGGTTAAGGATGAGTTGTTGCGCCAGGAGTTTCAAGAACTAAGCAAGCAGATGAATGGGGCACCAATTGAGGCGTTTACGCAGTGTGCCTACATTGCGACGGTCGGGGATAAAGTAGCTTCTGCCGCGGCAACGGCCGCTAAGACAGTGGCCTGGGCGGCTGTAGGGGTAAAGGCGAGATACACCGAGCGTGACAATGCGTCTTTTCTTGTCCTTAGCAATAATGAATTACATTATGTCTTTTTTGATGACGGAGAAGCAAGGGACCATCTGGTCTTTGACCATGAAACGTTATTGAATGCCCGGCCCGCCCAGATCAGTAATTCGGAGAAAGTTACCCGGATGGGATCTATTATGGGGTTGAAACCTAAAAAGATGCATCTTGACCTCAATGGAAATGGGCTTGACATCATCTATTATGGTGCTGTGCAGCGAATGCCAGATGGCATTATATCTCCAGGTCCGGGTATGTTTGAAACGCAGTCAAAACTTCAGTTGATGGGTCGTTTTTTTCTTAACCGACTTTATCAAAAATACCCGCAGCTCCAAGATTAAAAACACTTATCCCTTAGGTAGTATAGCTCCATTGTCCGTAGCAGTGGAGCTATTTTTTTGCCTGGACTGGATGCTGCGGGAATGTCATTTGAGTTTCTTTTTTTGTTTTTTTTGGGGCGCAATTTCGACAGATTGCGTTAGGATTTTGGTAAATTGGTTAGGTCATAAACATAAATTTATATACTATGGATATTTTAGCAGATAAAGTTGCTTTGGTGACAGGGGCCGGCTCCGGCATAGGGTTAGCGGTTGCTTTAGCATACGCGAAAGAAGGAGCGAAAGTTGTGGTATCGGATATCAATGAGCAGGCTGGTCTGGATGCGGTGCAACAGCTTAAGGCATTAGGAGCTGAGGCGGCTTTTTATAAAGCAGACAGTTCATTGGCGGAAGATAATGAAGCTTTGGTGCATTTTGTAGTAAGCACCTATGGGAAATTGGACATTGCCTGTAATAATGCGGGTATCGGAGGCGAGGCAGCAATGACGGGAGACTATAGTTTGGACGGTTGGAAAAGGGTAATTGATATTAATTTCAATGGAGTATTCTATGGCTGTAAATACCAGCTTGAGGCCATGGAGGCAAATGGTGCTGGCGTTATTGTCAATATGGCTTCGATTCATGGTACAGTTGCTGCTCCTATGTCAAGTGCTTATACGGCTGCAAAACATGCTGTGGTAGGTCTGACTAAAAATATAGGAGCAGAATATGGTCAGAAAAATATTCGCTGCAACGCAGTAGGCCCAGGATATATTGATACACCATTGCTCAAAAATTTGGATGAGGAGCACGTTCACGCATTGATCAGTAAACACCCTATTGGTCGTTTAGGGAAGGCTGAAGAGGTGGCGGAACTGGTGCTGTTTCTGAGCTCCGAAAAGTCATCTTTTATGACCGGTGGTTATTATTTGGTTGATGGCGGTTATACTGCTGTTTAATTACCCGATAGATACGCTAGGAAGCGGAATTGTCCATGGAGACAGTTCCGCTTCTTGATAAAGAACCTATTTTTCGATCAGATTTTCTTTGCGTAATTGTTGTTGAAATACCGGCCGATTTTCATCATCGTCCCCCGCTTCGGCTTTCAGTTCAACGAGTTTCTTTTTTAAGCGACTAATTTCTTTAGCATATTGCTTGTCACGGATTGCATTATGTGTTTCCATCGGGTCTTTTTGCAGGTCGTAAAACTCCCATGCTGCTGCGGTGGTCTTTTTGTCGCTGCCGGTCATTTCCAGCGGCTGGCCATAAAAATAAATCAGTTTGTAACGTTCATCACGCACCCCCAGGTGTGCGGGGCGTATCGGGTCATGTTGCCAATAACGGTAATACATGGAAGAGCGCCAATTACCAGGCGTATTCCCTTTCAGATTTTTACGAAAGCTTTCTCCTTGTATGTAAGATGGCTTTTTTATGCCGGCATAATCTGCGAATAATGCAGCGAAGTCAATATTTAAAACCATATCATTCAGCTCACTGCCGGCCTTAATTTCTTTTGGATAACTGATGATGAAAGGCATGCGCAGCGACTCTTCGTACATGAGGCGTTTGTCCATAAAATTATGTTCGCCCAAAAAATACCCTTGGTCAGAGGAAAGGATGACAACCGTATTTTCGTCTAGTTTGGCCGCTTTGAGATAGCGCATTATTTTTCCGAGATTGTCATCTATGCCCGCCACACAACGCAGGTAATCCTTCATCAGTTTTTGATAGATTTTTTTTCGTGCGTCGATTGCACTCATCCCCTTGGTAGAGAAGGGAAGATCAGGATAGGAGGTCCAGAAAGGTCCTGTTGAGGCTAGTTCATAACGATGGCCAAGTTCTTCAAGTGGCTGACCTTCAAAGGACCTCCCTGTGGTTGTTGCGCCAGAATCCAAAAATGTTGCCGGATAAGGAAATTCAATATCCTGGTATAAATCCTTGAACCTGTCAGCAAAGTCGAAGGGCTCATGTGTTGCTTTGTAATGGCAAAGCAAAAAGAAAGGCTTTTCCGGATTGCGTTTGGATAACCAGTCAAGACTCAGGTCTGTCGTGATGTCATCGACATAGCCCTGATAGGGAGTGCCAGCCTCTTCATTGTCGTTCCAGTTATCTTTGGATAGAAATGTAGGGTTGTGATAGACACCATGTCCTGGTAATACGTTGTACTCATCAAATCCTGACGGTCTGTTTTTGAGATGCCATTTTCCAAAAACAGCCGTTTGATAACCTGCACGTTGCAAGTCTTTGGCTATATTTTCTTTGTTAGGGTCCAATGCATCATCAAGGGTATATACCTTGTTTTTGTTGCTGTACTGTCCGGTAAGAATAGCCGCCCGGCTCGGCGTGCAAATGGAGTTTGTGCAGAAAGCATTGTTCAGTATGGCACCCTGCCTGGCAAGGCTTTCGATATTTGGATTTTTCACGATATCTTTTAAAATTCCCCCATAGACACCCCATGCTTGCGCCGTAAAGTCGTCGGTCAGTATAAAGACAATATTTGGACGTGTTTTGCTATTGATTTGTTGCTGGGCCTGTGTCAGGAATGGCAGTAGGCCACAGATGAACAGGAAAAATTTTTTATTCATGTTACGCTCCTTGTGTAAAATTAAGTGTTTTAATGCAGTTGTACGGGATGTGCCGATAGCACGCCTAGTGGTTTAGACGCCGTTTCACAACGAAGATCAAAGTTATCAAATTTTACTCATACTATATGCTGCAATCACCATAAGTTCACTTCCCATGTTGAGCCTATCTTTCTGGACAGAATCTATGCCGTCACCTGCAATAATTACATTGGTTGCCCAGGGTATGGCATTTTTAATCGTCTATACCTTTTCCATCCAAAATATGTTGATAATACTTTTCGATTCTTGATTCACGTGTTTTTGCTTGTTTAGCCTGATTGAAATAAAATAAATATCCTTTTTGACGGCCCGGGGTTAAAGATGAAAAAGCAGCTTTAAGTTCTTTATCCTCATTTAAGGCTCTTGCGAATTCGTCTGGAATCGGATAATCTTCGGTCTTTCGCATATTAACTTTTACTCCGGATTTTTCAACGCTTATGGCCTCCTGGATATAATCAGCTATTGTCTCGCTTAGGTTTATAATTTGTTCGATACTGGTAAATCTCAGCTGCCTGCCGGATTGAACGTTTTCAGTTTGTTGAATTAACAGCCGTTTGGGATCTTTTAGCAGCACGCCTTTGTGAAATAATAAGGCGCAGTAATCTTTGAATCCATGGATCAGGACAACATTCTTTCCTTCAAAGGTATAGCAAGGGTGCATCCATTTGTAGTCTTCCACGAGTGCCTTGTTTTCGATGACAATTTTCCGTAATAAATTAAACTCTTCGTTCCATCTCGAGGCATTTTCGAAGAAATGTGCTGCTTTTAAGTTCATTTTGTTGCTTTCGTTTAGTGAGAATTTTAGGTTTATGCGAGTTTGGACACCATATCCTGAAGTCTGTTATGCGCCATATTGATACCCTGAGCGAAAGGCATCCGGAGGAGCTGGTCACGAAACTCAATGGATTGAAATACAATATGCATGTTCAGTTTGCTGCTCGTGTCGGTTATCTTTTCGAAGTTTAGGTATTCTAGTTGGACGGGGAAGGGAGTACCTTCCATTTCAAAAGTTCTTGTGATTTTCTCGTTGGATACAAATTCATGTATTGTTCCGTTCGCCTTGAAAGCGACCATATTGTTGTGGAAGGTTTCAAAAGCAAAAGAGCCATGTCGTTTGTTCTCCCATTTTAACACCTTGGTACCCATCCATTGCTCGAAGATTTCAGCTTCTTCATAAGCCTTGAATAGCAAATGAAGGGGTAAGTCAAATTCTCTGGTAATCAAAATTTCCTGTTTACCATCTTCGGCATGGATCTTAGTTTTCTTTTCCATTTTATTTGTCTTTATAATTTTTCATAATTTCCTCCAATTTATTAAAACGGTCATCCCACATGCTACGGAACGGCTCGATAAAATCTGCTATTTCTTTCATTTTAGGCGCGTTGAGCTGGTAGTAAATTTCACGGCCATTTTGTTCAGATTTAAGCAGCTCACATTCACTGAGAATCTGTAGGTGCTTGGAGACAGTCGGTCTGGCGGTGTTAAAGTTTGCGGCAATAGCCCCTGCCGTCATGGATTGTGAGGCTAACAAAAGAAGTATAGCCCTTCTAGTGGGGTCCGCTATAGCCTGGAAAACATCTCGTCTTAAATTCATTATGAAGTTATTTGACTACAAATATAAGTGTCGCTATTTAACTACGCAAGTTTTTTTATTTTTTTATATGATGTGACGTGAGATATTTGTCAATTATAAATCAGTAACAACGACATTCTTTTGGTTTAACTTGGAAATAGGCCGGAGAAATACGAATAAAACTTCAACTTCAACGAATTTAAAATAGTAATGGGCGAATTGGAATTCAAGAGGAAATTTGAAGAGATTAATTCTAATTTAGAGCGGTAAATTATACAATAATATTATGAATGCAAATTTGTCTTATATCAAAAAGTTAACTGTTCTGGCAACAAAAACCTTATTTAAGTGCTATTTGTTAGCTATTCTGTCAACTGTATTGTATCTTATAGTTGGATACCTACTGCTCAGGAGCAATGCGTATGGCGCCTTCTTTTCAATGACCGGGTCCTTACAGACCGTCGGAAAGTTCCTGTGGTTAATTGGCTTGATTCTGCTGCCGATCCTGCTTTTTCTATTTAGCAATAAATATGTTTTTTCAACAGTTGCCAGCAAGGTCGTAGAGGAAAGACAGGATGATCTTATCATACCAGCATTGGACAAAATTCTGTTGGTTTTCCAATCCAATCAGCCTGACCTTGTTCAAAATGCAGGTGATTATACTTTTGCGAAACTCAAGTTGATCAACGAAGTGAAAAACACAAAGATTGAAAATCCATGGATCAAGCGTATTGTGGTATTTGGCTTGAACAAGATAAGCTTTGACAGCTTAGATCTCGACAATAATAATAACTTTTATGATATTGTGAAGTCCAAATTTATTGCTGTATTGGAAATGCTGACTGATGCTGACAATAGACCTTTCTGGGTCTGTATCGCTATTCAATGGCTGATTATTCTATTTATTTGGTTTGCTGGTTCGGATGCATCTTTGGTCAGTGGATAAAAATTGACTGAAGAGTGTCGCCAATAATGGATAGCATGATTAACAAATGTTGCACAGTAATTTTGATCATATAATGCTGTACTCACCCAATTCTAGAATCGCAGATCACTTAAGGGTAATAAACATATTCATGCCTACATGGGAAACCAATTGAGATTTTGATGATCACATTGACACTGATAAAGAATATGATGCCCAGTGCCTTCGAAAAACATTAAATGTACAGCTGTGGGAGTTACAGTAGAATGAATATCCAGTGTTAAAGGGTAATCGGAAGAAAAAAACACAAAGACTCCAATCATTTTGATTTAATTATAAGAGTTAAACGAAAATATTTATATTAGCACTACCTAAATGGATTGGGGCTGAAAAGTGTTATGAAAAGATTTTTAAAAAAACGATTAAAGGCATATAGCCTGACCGAAATTTTGGTCGTCATGGTGATTATTGGTATTCTGGTGCTATTAGCACTGCCCAATCTGATGCCGTTGATTACCAAGGCGAAAAGTACAGAAGCTAAAGTACAGCTTCAACATTTGCAGACGTTACAAAAAAATTATTTCTTTGAAAAGTCCAAGTACAGTGGCAATCTTGATGAAATAGGTTTCGTACAAGAAAAACTGAGTACTGACGGAAAGGATGGTAAAGCCAATTACAGGGTCGAAATTGTCCGCGCAGATCAAAATACATTTTTGGGTCGTGCTACAGCTGTTGTCGATTTTGATGGGGACGGTACCTTCAATGTTTGGGAAATAGACCAGGATAAAAACTTAAAGGAAGTAACAGCAGATTAAGATGTGGTGGAACATCGCCATCTGTATGTGCCTCTTATGGATTGCCTACCAGGATTTTAAACAGCGTGCTGTAAATATTTTCTTATTTATTGTTTTGGCACTGCTGTTATCCAGTCTGAATCTGTCCAAGGGATCCTGGGAAGATAAATATCCTCAGGTGCTGGCCAATAGTTTATTTTTGATCTTTCAATTTGGCGTTATTTTGCTCTATTTTAAGATTAAAACTGGCAAATGGCAACAGGTTATGGATCGTAAACTCGGTTGGGGTGATATAGCATTTTTATGCTGTTTGGCTTTATATATGCCATTTTTAAACTTTTTCCTGTTTTATGCGATCAGTTTATTTTTGGTACTGTTGGTGACATTCGCCCGAAAGGACTGGCGTGACCCCGAGAGGGGAATTCCGCTGGCCGGCTGTCAGGCCCTACTTTTTGGAGGGTATTTTATTGCAGAAAGAACGGGATACATTATATGGGAGCAAGCCTTTCAGAAGCTGCTAACCTAAACTTAACAGAAAAGTAGATACTAAATTATTAACATCGTATTTGTGTGGGGGTGACAACTAATTTTTCGGCAAAGACGTTGCATGCGATTTCCAGAGATATCGCCTGGCACTATCGTATTATCCCTTATGATCGCAACGGAGATCAGATTTTCTTTTACTCCGATGAGTCCAATAGCCAGTCTGAGCTGCAGAATGAGTTGACGATTCTATTTGACGAGCATATCATCCTGGAAACGGTTTCATCCGGCCAGATCGAAGAATGGCTGAACAAATTCTATTTTGGCGAAAAATCAAGTGAGGGCAACGAAACTGTCAAGAATCTGGTATTCAATGCCGATTTTTTGGACAATCTCATCTATGAGGCCAAACAGCTTAAGAGCAGCGATATCCATATCGAGACCTATGAAAATAGATGCCGAGTGCGTGTCCGCATTGATGGGATGATGGTGGAGCGATATGTATTGCAAAGAGAAGACTATCCGGCATTGATCAATAAAATAAAGATCATGTCCAATCTCGATATTGCCGAAAAGCGTCTGCCGCAGGACGGACGTATCCATTACAGGCGAAATCAGGACCAATTTGACATACGGGTATCTGTATTACCTACACTACATGGTGAAAAAGTCGTACTGCGTCTGCTCAATAATAATGCGACCAATATTCAATTGGACAAGTTGGGTATGTCTGTTGAGGATTATGAAAACTATCTTCACGGTGTCAAAAAACCTAATGGAATCCTGCTGATTAGTGGGCCTACCGGATCAGGAAAGACAACGACTCTCTATGCGACACTCAAGCACCTGAACAAAACGACTAACAATATACTTACGATTGAAGATCCGATTGAGTATACGCTGGAGGGAATCAATCAGGTGCAGCTCAAGGAAAATATCGGCTTAACCTTTGGTGCGGCCTTACGTACTTTTTTGCGTCAGGATCCCGATATTATTATGGTGGGTGAGATCCGTGATCCCGATACGGCCAACATGGCCATACGGGCCGCACTGACAGGCCACTTGGTGCTCTCAACTATACATACAAACTCCGCCTGGGGAACGGTATCCCGTCTGGTAGATATGGGGATACCTAATTTTTTGATTGCCAATACCCTAAATACTTCAGTCGCACAACGCCTGGTACGTACATTATGTCCCAAGTGCAAGCGGGAAGAGAAAATGACAGTTTCTTTATATCCGAGACAGTTCAAACCTTATTTTTCGGTAGAAAAGCATGCCGTGGCCGTAGGCTGTGCTTCATGTTATTTTACTGGTTTTAAGGGGAGGAAAGCTGTTTACGAAATCATTCCAATGGACCAGGGGCTGGTGGATGAAATTAAAAAAGGAAATATGCGCGTAGATGACCTTTTAAAAGAACGTAAAATTAAAACACTGGGAGAAAATGCCTTTGAGCTATTTGCTAATGGCGAAACTACAATAGAGGAAATTTATCCATTACTATTCAATTATTGATAATGAGAGTGAAAATATTTTATATAATGCTATTATTTTTGCTATGTTTTAGCAGGGAGGCTGTTGCACAGGAAATGACAGAAAGCTATGCCCGGGTGGAACAACGCCTAAATGCACTTGCAGGTACCGTACCCGGACTGGAAAAGAAGGTAAAGCTTTCTGTTTCCGGTGTTTCGGCCCAGGAATTTTTAAGGGCATTGGCCCAGTCGAATGATCTCAATATTAACGTTGATCCGACACTGAATTTTTCCATTGTCAATAATTTCACCGGAGAAACCGCCAAAAATGTACTCCTGTTTCTTGCTAAAACCTATCATCTGGATATCGATGTGATCGGTTCCATTATGAATATTAAGAAAATACCGGAGCCGCGGATAATGCCCGTGGTGAAAGATATAAAAGTACAGTATAATGTGAATACCGATGGGCTGAGCTACGAGCTTCAGCAAGATTCTTTGGGCAGGGTTGCACAAAAGATCAGTTCATTGTCCGGTAAAAATCTGATCGTACCAACACCATTGCTTCAGAAAGCGGTGACAGGTTATATGGCTGAAGCACCTTTTGAAACTGCACTTGAAAAGCTCGCTTATGTCAATGGCCTGAAGTACAGAAAAACGAATGACAATGTTTATGTCTTCGAATCCCTGATACCGGGCGAGGAATTATTTATTAATGCCGACAGCCTGACCGATGTCCGTTTTCGTCCTGATAATATAAACAATCCTGCCGGTGCAGCAATGAACCAGGGAATGGGAGGAGGACAGCCGGGAAATTATGCCCTATACGGAAAGACAGAGCAAGGCAAGGGAAAGCTGTTTACCATTCAGGCAAGCAATACCCCCATTATTGAGCTGATCAAACGTGCTTCTGAAGAATCCGGTGTCAATTATTTTATTTACAGCCAGATTGACGGTAATATCACGACAAGTGTCAAAGATATTTCCTTTGAGGAGTTCCTGACCTCGATTTTTAGAGGTACACCTTACACCTTTCGAATGGACAAGGACACCTACCTGATCGGTAACCGCCGTAATGAGGGGCTTCGGGACAACCGAATCATCCAATTACAGCACCGTTCCATTGATACCATTATGATGATGATTCCGATGGAATGGCGTAAGGACGTGGAGATCAAAGAATTTAAGGAACAGAATATGCTCTTGGTTTCTGGTTCTGGACCCCAGATCCGCGAGATCGAGACCTATGTCAAGCAGTTGGATAAACTGGTACCACTTGTCCTGATTGAAGTGACACTGCTGGACATCCAAAAAGGTAATACAATAAAAACAGGGATTAAAATGGGCGTAGATTCTATCTCGCCGAAAGTAGGCGGCAGTCTTTCCGATGGCTTTACATTTGGTTCTGGTTCAATTAATCGTTTTTTGTCACAGCTGGGAAAAAACAATTCATTTAATCTAGGCAGGGTAACGCCCAACTTCTATGTTCGTTTGCAGGCACTGGAGGAAAATAAAAATGTTGAGGTTAGGTCAGTGCCAAAGCTTTCCACGTTGAATGGGCATAAAGCAACATTGAGTATAGGAAGTAAACGTTACTATTTGATAGAAACTCAGAATGTTTTTCCGGGGGGATTGAACAATACAAATGTGTTTACAAAGCAATATAATGAAGTAGAAGCAAACCTTAAGATTGATGTTACGCCTGTTGTTTCCGGCGATGATCAGATTACAATGAAGATCTCCGTCAATATTTCGGATTTTATCGGAGCTGTTGCTAAAAATGAACCGCCACCAACCTCCAACAGTAAGTTTGAGTCCATTATCCGGGCGCGCAACGAAGATATGATTGTATTGGGAGGGATGGAACGTACGGAAAATGGCAGCAGCGGTCGTGGATTACCCCTGTTGTCCCGCATTCCCATTTTAAAATGGCTATTCAGCAGCCGGGAAAAAACAACCCAAAAAGTGGTATCAGTTGTATTTATCAAACCGACTATCTTGTATTAAGCTATGCTGGCGAGGATCAGGGAAAAATATCGACTGAATAGCTGTATAGGCATCTCGTTGCGACAGGAGGGAGACAACCTTTCTTTTCGTTGCTGCCGGGTCCGTCTGGACAAGGAGCAGCTGGAGATTGATGAAACTTGGGAGACTGACGATTGGGAGCTGCTTGGAAACAGTAAGTATACCTCTATTCCTGTAGCCCTGCACCTGGAAGCCAGACAGATTTTAATCAAAGAAAGTTCAGCTGTCGGACTCGATCAAGAGCAACTAAAATCAGTCTTTCCAAGTTATGATGCCAGCCGGTTTTATACAGTGCAGATGCCGGGTGAGGCAAGGAGCTGGATCGCTTTTGTGCGTAAGGACTATGTTACGGAGATTTTAAACCGTTTTTCCGCTTCGGGATACGGAGTCATTAAGGTTTTTATTGGTCCATTTCTACTTGACAATATTCTTGGGCAACTCAATAACTATAACGGTGACTATAGTTTTGATAGACATGCCATCCGTATTCATGACGAAAATAAAAAATGGCAGCAATATCGCTCTGGCCATGAATTTGAAAGCCGATTTGCCTTAAAAATAGGTGATCATCCCATCAAGCAGCAATATGTGCTTCCTTATGCTGCGGCATTTTCGACCTTGATGGCCGATTATTTGGATGATTATTCTATCCAAGTTCCGGTAGTAGAAGAGCAGCGTCAGGTCTGGATCGAAAAGCAGAAGTTTAAAATAAATTTAGTAGGGCTTACCGGATTACTTTTTCTATTGCTGTTGATCAATACCTTTCTTTTTAGCCATTATTACCAGGCAAACCAAGCTCTTGAGGGAAAGGTGAACACACAGCAGAGCACAGTAAAAGATCTGGGCAAACTGGAGAGCGGGATCAAAGAGAATGAAAACTTATTAGCGGAGCTGGGCTGGAATGGTGGAGTTTCGAAAGCCTGGCTTCTGGATCAGATCGGCTATACCATACGGCATTATGCGCAGATAACACTGTCTCAGATCCAGATCAACCCCCAGACAAAAGGAGTAGGTAGTACAATTGTACAACAAGCTGATCAGCTTATTGTCAAAGGAAATAGCCCGACATTGGAAATGCTCAATTTATGGCTGCGTGAACTGAAGAACAATCCCTGGATAGCCAAAGTCAGCATTGAAGAATACGGCAACAAGCAACAGGACGACACACTCGATGCTTTTACGATAAAGATAACTTACAATGATCAAGTGGAAGGAAATTGACTATAAAAAACGCAATAAGCTGTTGTTTGCTGGAGCTGGGGTTGTGCTAGTTCTTGCTTGGTTTCTGGCTTTCCAAAAAACCTACGATGCCTATCGGGAAAATAACCGGCTAAACAAGCTTATCGGCAATGATATCAGCAATGGCACCCAGTTCGACTTTGAACGTAAAAGTAGAGTTTTGGATAGCTTAAGTAAAGTTTATCAGAGCGATTCGGCTGTGTGGAATGATAATTTTCTTTCGGAGGCAAGCCGGGCAGTCAATTCACCGCGCATTCAGGTGTATTTTAATAATACCAATAAAAATGCGATGCAAGCTGATACGAGTAAAATTAAGTCGAAGAATCTGACCGTTAAGGGAGATTATAAGGCGATCGTCGAATCTGTTGCTGCATTAGAAAAGATCAATACTTTGGGCTATCTAAGTACGGTCACCTTAAAATTCGATAGCAAACGCGCTTCAACAAATGAGCGCAAGGTGATTGAGGGCGAGGTGGGATTTAAGGTGAAGTTTGACGAACGCAAATAAAATGTATTTGTTTACTTAAATATATGAATTATGAAAGCTGTTTATTTTTTCAATAAGCAAAAATTCTTGCTATTTATTGTTGTTCTGTTGAATTGTATAAACCTTTGTGCCCAAACACCTGTTACTACTTCTGTCAATGCACCTGGATGGAAGCGCGTTGCTTATGTGAATAGCGCCGCGGGACGAGGTTTTGGAAAAATCAGCTTATTTACGACAGGAGGTGCTACCACGCCGAATTATTTGGATATCGAATGGTTTAAAGATTGGCAGTATGTCGGTGGGCTTTCCCTTAAGACAAATAGTAATGCCGGCTATTGGAGCGGTGCAAGGGTTACTTATGATAAAGATACCGCTTTTATTGAAGTTAATTTTACTGCGACTATAGCGGGTTTACAGCTGCTGAGTGATACTTATGGTTGGAATGCAGCGAAACTCTATACTGGCGTATTGCCCAATGGTGGTGGAACAGTTAGGGCAGAAGCCAAAGGTGGGCGGTTGAATATCGGAGATCATTTATATGTAGCACATAATGGGCGAATCGGGATAGGTACTACAGCACCAAAAGAAACGCTATCTGTCAATGGCAAGATCCGGGCACATGAAGTAAAAGTCGAAACGACGAATTGGCCAGACTATGTTTTCGCAGATGGATATCAATTGCCTAGCCTCAAAGAAACCGCAAAGTTTATCGAAGAAAACAAACACTTACCCGGTGTTCCAAAAGCCGTTGAGATTGAAGAGAATGGGTTATCATTAGGTGAAATGAATAGGATTTTAATGCAGAAGGTAGAGGAACTTACCTTGCATTTGATTCATAAGGATAATGAGATGTCAATTATAAAAGATGAATTGTTAAATCTAAAAAAACAAATCAATGAAAAAGATTAAATTTTTGCCTGTATTTTTTATACTCACCCTGATGGGCTTTAGCAGGAGTAAAGCTCAACAGTTTTTTAATGGAACTGTTAATACAACATCAACTATCAATCGAACAGGATCTGTAGGTATCGGCAACGTTATCCTTCGTGGATCATCCGGCATACAGGTTTTAGAACATACAACACCGACAGGTGATTTTTATATCAGAAGTGTTGCGTATCAGGTACCAGACGATGTAGGGAATTTGATCCTCAATGATATTGGCGGGTTTGTTGGAATAGGGACATCTAAACCTAAAGAAGCTTTGTCAGTAAATGGCAAGATCCGCGCGCACGAAATAAAGGTGGAAACGAGCAATTGGCCGGACTATGTTTTTGAGGATGGTTATAAGTTTCTCAGCTTAAAGGAGATATCTCAATTTGTGAAAAAAAATAAACATCTTCCTGGGGTTCCCCGGGCAATTGAAATTGAAGAAAATGGATTGGCCCTAGGGGAAATAAATAAAATTATGATGCAGAAGCTCGAAGAGCTGACTCTTCATCTGATTGAAAAAGAAAAAAAGATTGAAAGCCAAGAGGAACGTTTAAACAATCTGGAGAAACAGATTAAGAAATTGATAGAAACGAAATAGCTTTCAATTAGGAATTTTACTGAGTAAATTGAAAACTATTTGTTAAATTTATTTAAGTAATTAACGTGTGTAGAATAACACTCTACTGATAATAAGCCATATTCAAAACATTTTATTTATGAAAAGGAAAGAATTATATCAATTTTTCTTAACGATGGTCTGCATACTCGGAATCTCGCAGGCTATTGCGCAGACATCTACATTCATCAAGCAAGTTAGCGTAAATCTCACCACAAAAGTCGAATTGACTGATGCGAGCAATCAGCCTTTAAAAATAGGAGGGCTTTATCGTGTTAAGATGTCGGTAATTACTACAGGAAGTAGGACAGGAGCAGAATACTTGGTATGGTATGACACTCCAATTAGTACGTGGAAAATACGGTTGGTAACAGCTGCGGGGTTGAGCTCTAATCACCCAATGTTAGAAGTGGAGAATAATGTGGTAAAGGTATTTACGAATCATGCTAACTTGTATGCTGTAAAAGTCTTTGTGGAGTTTTACGATACCGGCAATGGAAATGTTGTTCCTTACCTATTTGGTTCATCTTTTCAATGGCAGCGCTATGGAGCGAATCTCTTCTATATGGATGGTAAAGTGGGGATCGCGACTGACTCGCCTAAAGAATTACTTTCTGTTAACGGTAATATCCAAGCCAAAGAAATTAAGGTGACTACAACCGCCGCCGACTGGCCAGATTATGTTTTTGCTGACGGGTACAAATTGCCTTCACTCCAAGAAACCGCCAAATTTATTAAAGAAAATAAACATCTTCCGGGAGTTCCCAAAGCCAAGGAAATTGAAGAAAATGGGCTATCTCTTGGCGAGATGAATAAGATCTTGATGCAGAAGGTTGAGGAATTGACCCTGCATCTGATTGATAAAGATAAGCGAATTGAAGCTTTGGAAAAAAAAATGAACCAAAACAAACAAAAATAAAAATACAGCTATGAATCTAATGAAAAGGACATCGTTTCTTATATTTGAGATTATCTTCTCATTTTTATTTTCTTTTGCTCAGACGTACACTGGGACTTTTCGTACTGTCGCCGGCAATACCACTTATCATCAATTTAATAGGAATGGCGTTGGAGCAGTGGTTTATATTAATCAAGAAGCTACTAATCAGCCCATTTTGCGTTTATCGAGTGGTACAACTACAGCGAATGAAAATGTAGTTCTCACTGTCGAAAATGATGGTAGTGTCGGTATTGGGACAAATACTCCTAAGGCAAAACTCGCGGTAAATGGAAACATTCTAGCAAACGAAATAAAGATAAAAACTGATATCACCGTTCCCGATTATGTTTTTGATCCTAATTATCAGCTACCCTCACTATCCAGTATTGAAGACTATGTAAAAAAACATAGACACTTGCCGGAAATTCCTTCGGCAACCGATATTCAAAAAGACGGAGTTGATTTAACTGCAATGAACCTAGCGCTGCTTAAAAAAGTCGAAGAACTTACCCTACATTTGATTGCCAAAGAGAAAGAAATTGATGAATTGAAGGAAAAACAAAAGAACAGCTTAAATGAATTTTCTGAGCGCTTGAATAAATTGGAAATTGTAAAGTGAAGAATTAGAGATGATTTGCCTAAATGAAAAAGCATCGATAAGTCCAATTGTTGATGCTTATATTCATATCCCTAACATTTCGTCTTCTGGTGCGCATAAGCCCACTATAAAAATCGCCAATGAAAATAACCTTGTTGTTATTTATTTTACGGACAAAGTCTATTATCAAAAGATGTATATCGATGCACATTCCGGTTTAAATAAACCAACTTATTATCAAGGATGGACTACTGTTGATGAACCGCTTAGGGGAACAACCTTAGCTGAAGCTATTTATAAGAATGCATCTAAAGGTGAGATCACCTTTCCGGTGGGAAAACCGACTTCGAGCGGTAATCTTAGTATAGGGACACCTACTCCAAAAGAGCGCCTTTCTGTTAATGGAAATATCCGTGCTTATGAAGTTAAGTTGAGATAGCCGGTTGGCCGGATTACGTTTTCGCCGATGAATATCAATTGCCAAACCTCCAAGAAACCGCCAAATTTATTAAAGAGAACAAACATCTTCCAGGGGGAGTTCCGAAGACAACGGATACGGAAGAAAATGGCCTTTCACTGGGTGAAATGAATAGGGTTTTAATGCAGAAAGTACATTTACCTCAAGTGGCAAAGCATGATGATGTAATTGATTAATTTGGTCAATTTGCTATTCAATATATCGGTGCTGCTATCGACGGGTTTTCCAATGCACATGACGATGCAAAATATGAAAAAGAGGCCGAAGCGGGGGCTGAAAATTTCAAAAATTTTAACAAATTTGTTGATGAAAAAATTGGTGAAAATGCAATCGCAGATCTATTGAATGGTGGATTATCCGAAGAAAAGAAAATTGACAAATTGCAAGCTTGGATAAATTATTATAACAATTCAATAGGAAGAGAAGATGAGAAAAATAAAAAATAATTTCCGTGTTTGTTTATTTATCACAATGCTAATAATCCATAGCTGTAGTGGAAATGCTATTTGTATTAATATAGCCCAAAAGAAAATTATCTCGAAAAGTGGCAATATCATAAGTTTTGAAATTGAAGATAATAATTATACATATACTTTTCATCTAAAAGATAATGTAAGGAGCCAAACTATTATTGATCTAACAAATATTACACTTAATAATGATTTATTAGAGAATTACCCTGGGGCAGGAATAAAACCATTTTATTTAGAGCCTAATAAGTTGTATGCGTTTAGTAATCATACAAATGGAGATGCAGGTAGTGGTGTTGTTAAATTTTATACTGATAGTTTGGGTAACCTTCATAGTTTAGATAATCGTGTGTGTGAATGAGTATAGTAACCTCGTAAATTGAATGATTAACTGTGGATTACGGGGTTAGATTCTACGATGCGGAGAAAGGACGTTGGAATGTGGTGGATCCGCTGGCAGAAGTGATGCGCAGACATTCGCCATACAATTATGCTTATAATAATCCGATGCGTTTTATTGATTCTGATGGGATGTACCCTTTTCCAATATTAACCGTTGAGCGAAGAGATAGAAAAATTTTTGAAGAAATATTGATTTTTTTATTAAAAAATTAAAAATAAGAATATTATAACAATAGGAACTAGAATTTTAAGGGAGGTATCTAGAAAATATGATAGGAAAAAGGTTAAATGAAAAATTATTTGCCTTATTTTGGCTAATTGCAGTGCTCATTTCCTGTAATAATCCAATGAAAGAAAAAATACAAGGCAATTGGATTATTAATAGTATGAATCGTAATTCTGAGAATATTCTTCATACTCTTGGTATTAATATGATTACTTTTGATAAAAGTGGTGATTGCTCATTTGCTCGTACAGAAGAAGATAGTTTAGGTTCGGGAATTTGGTATATTAAAAAAGACACTCTCGTTATTGAGGGAGGGAAAAGCCCGTTTTCCGGAAAATATTTAGTCGATTTCGAAACTGTAGAGGGCAGACTTAATATTCATTTGAGGTCGTCCCATTTGGATATTAGAGCTGGAAAAATGTGGTCTCAACCTTAGTGTTAGTTCGATTAGAATAAGTCTGGATATCATGGAGTAGAGTCCTGAAAAAAGGGCCGAAATTATATTCAATTCCGGCTCTTTGAGATATACTAAATAGTATGGAGTATTTTGGGTGAATTACAAATTTGCTTTTTGAGGAATAGAGGGATAAATCAGATTATCAATTTATCTTTTGGCTCCTTTTAAAGCACCAACTTCTTCTTTTAACTTCTTAATTTCCTTGTTCTGCTGAATAAGATATAAAGTCATTTCTTCGATTTTTTGCAGGAGTTGACGGTTCAGCTCGCCTAAGGCAACACCGTTTTCAGCAGCGGTTTTTGCTGGAACGATGTTTGGCAGATGCTTCTTATTTTTAACAAAATGTTCTAATTCGTCTAATGGCATCAATGGATGATTTTCTTCAAACACAAAATCAGGCCAATCTGCAGCAGCTGTTGTCACTCTGATTTCGTGCGCACGAATCTTACCATTGACAGAAAGTTTGTCTTGGGGATTGGCCGTTCCAATACCAACATTACCATTAGGGGTTGCTTTGATTGCTAATACTCCTGGATTAGCTGTAGCGGTATTACCCACAATTAAACTCCAATCGTAAGTCATTGGTAAAAGACCAATTGCGTTTGTTTCACTGCCAGTTGTTAGAGAGCTGGTATAGTTCGTATTGAAATTAATAGATCGAATTTTTACATCTACAAGCAAAGGCGTACTTATGCCTAAGGTGTTAATTGCCCGTATTCTAAACCCTTTGGTTCCTGGATTGTGATCTACTGTAAAATTGATACCTCCACTCGTATATACATTATTATTTATTCGGCCTGCTTCTAACCACCTGGCAGGATTGGAGTGGGTCGAAGATGCTATATGCGTTGCTGCCGCGGCAATATTACCACGTGTATATGCGATAGAGACCTCATAGTAACCGGACGCTCCGACAGCTATCGGCTTAGCGGAAGCGAACTCAATAAAATCGCCAACTTTAAAATCGGCAGGAAAGGTTACAGCGGTCTGAAAATAATCATTGGCACTCTGCGCGTCGGCTTTAAAGCCATATCCTAACCAGAGTAGGACAAAAAATAAAATCAACTTGTTCATAAAATATAATTTTTGGTTAAAAACTATTGCTCATCTGGAACATGGGCAAATACATGGCGATTAAAATTAGTCCTACGACCAGCCCCAGAAAAATAATGATAAAGGGTTCGAGGAGACTGGATAGGGTAGAGGTTTTATATTCAACCTCTTCTGTAAGTTGTGTGGCGATCTTTTCAAAGAAAAAATCCAGGCGGTTGACCTCTTCACCTACACGGATCAACTGTACTGTTTTGGCAGGATAAAACGGATAGTTGGAAAGGGCAGCATGCAGTGATTCCCCTTGCAAAATTTCCTTTTCTGCACCTTCCAATGAATGGGCAATGGGATAGAAATCGGTCATCTGCTGCACCAGTTGAATGGATTGTAGCAGAGGGGTATTTGTGCTGACAAGTAAGCGCATGGTATTAGCGAAACGGGCCAGATGTACCTTACGGATAATATCGCCAAATAAGGGCAATTTTAACATTATTTTTGAAGACCATTTGCGCCACCAGAGCTGCTTGCGGTTTGCACGGATAAAAACAACGAGTATAAGGATTGCCAGGACACCCCACCAAAATGTCCTGTCCATAAATTTGGAGACTTTTAATATAAAAGCCGTAATTGCGGGCAATTCACCGCCAAAACGCGTAAAGATATCCGAGAACATGGGCACCACAAACTTAAGCATAAATAGGACTGCTCCGACCGAAGTACTCAATACAATAACTGGGTAGGTGAGTGCCGAGATAATTTTGCGGCGCTGGCTGATCTTGCTCTTATAAAATTGGGCCAGCTCTTTCATCACTTCACCAAGTTTGCCCGTTTCTTCGCCGATCCGTAAGCTGAAAAATTCATAATTGCTGAACTTATCGCTTTTCCGAATGGCATCAGAAAGGCTGTCTCCAACAAGTACATTTCCTTTGATCTCCTGAAAAAGCTTGTTGTCCTTGCTATTTTTTTGATCTAAAAGCACGAGGTCAAAAGCCGTCTTAAGATCTACTCCCGATAACAACAAGGTGCTGAATTCTACATAAAACTCTTCCTTTTTCTTATCTGGAAGTTGTGTATTTCCAAAGCTGATATCCTTGCTCAAAAAAGCGATTAAGCCACCTGACTCCGCTTTATCTTGCTGCGGTTTGGGAGCTCCGGGTTTTTTCTTATATTTTGATATATCGATTGATGGCATGGTCAAGGGTATTTAATCATTGCTGAATAACTCAGGCTGCATTAACTGCTGTGCCGCGTACGTTTTATGGTAATCAAATTGATGCTCTTTATTCTCAAACCTAACCCTGAGACTGAGGTGATCCGTCAGCTCCGGTGAAGGAAGATTGCTGAGCTGTGGAGCAGTATCATAGGTAACTGTCCGGATCAGAAAGGTATCCCTATGATCGTCGTTTTGGTTCCGTATAATATAAGCAGGATCAAATTGATAACTGATATCGCCCCTTTCTCCGATACAGACCAAACCATTTGTTGTCATCCTTAGCCATACAGCACGATCAATATCCTGTTGCATCAAATGCTTAAATAGGCTATAGGAAAAGCGTTCCTGCCGCTGCTTTTGTTGTTGTAGAAACAACTGCTGGAAATATTGAAACATATAGAATGCCATCCCAATACTGATCGCTGAAATAAGCATGGCAATGGTCATCTCCATCAGTGTAAATGCTTTTAATTTTGGATTGTTCATGGTTGCCCTCCATCTTCTTTATCGTTTGTGATATAGCGCACAAGGCTGTCCGTTATTTTTTTGTCCTGCGGATGCATGGAATAAATGACCAGCCGCAGCCTGTCAGGGTACGCTCCAACAGTAGCGACCTCGTACCTCAGCTGTATGCTGTCCTGAAGTCTTTCGCCTGTCGAATCACCTTCGAAACCTGAGGATGCCAGCTCCTCGCTCCATGAGGCCATCATTTCATCTGTATTTTTGCGCGTTTCGCTCTTCGAAGCTTTGGTGATGTTGACGAATATTAGCATACCTATTCCAAAAACAATCAGGATGATAATCATGGAAACCAGCGTTTCTACCAGAGATGAAGCCTTGAGCTGAACTGTTCTAACCGCCATACGAATACCATTTTAAAGGTTTGTTGATCTGTTTCTTTGGGTCTGAAAGCATTAGAAATGAACGTAAAAAATGCGGAGACAATTTACTATGGTCAAATTTGATGTTTACCAAAAAGTTTTCATACATAGATGACGGACTTTTATATAAAAAGCGGTAACAAGCCGTCTGACCATGTACCTGCATTCCTTTGCTATAGTCCAGCAGACCGTAGACAATCAGATCACCCTGGATCAGGCAATCTTTGCCGAAACTTGCGGAAGCGGGCATATCCGAGCGTTTTGGCTCGTATAATAACACTGTACCCATTACTTTACAATTGTCGCCGACACGGATGTTAATTTTTTTACCTTCCTCACCTATGACAGCTGCAGTGGATGGGTACTGTAATGTTACCTCATCTTCCAAGATTAGCGAATCTGTGGCAAAGAACTGAGCAGCTCCACTAAATCCTTTTTCAATACGTATACAAGGGGCTACGACGAGCACATCTTGTAAGACCACACCGGCAGGTATGGTTATGGTCGTATCTGAGACCAATTGAATATTACCCAGGAGGCTGTCACCAAGCTGTGACTGGCCGGCGGTCACCCTATATTTAGCTGTTTTGTGATAAAACGGATTTTTTGTTGTAGCTCCTGTCGGTAGCAGTGTTTCGACCGTGCTGTCTCGTTTTGTAAGCGCTTGAAGGTAATATAAGCGAAGGCTGTTAAGCGCTTGCATTTGACGCTCACTATCTTTACTTTTACCTTCAACAATTTTTTCATTTCCCTTAAAATACTCGCCATCGACATAGGAGGGGCGGACACCCGATTTTGGCAAGAAAGCAACACCTTTGATTACCGTTTCACCACTAACCGATACTGGTCTGTCCTCATCCGTAATATATAGTACCGTGGAATCTGTCACTGCAGCGCCCAAGAGCGCATTTTTCAGTAGAGAATCCTGTTGCATGCTTGCGCGTACCACAGCAATATCGTACAGCCCCCATTGATATTTGGATATATAGACAGAATCACCCTGTTGCAATACATTGGTCAGGGTGCTATCAACTACATAAGGAAAATTTCTGGAAGTGACCAGGCTAAATCCTGCTTCGACCTGCTGCCGGATTTTTTCCTTTCGGGCGAACCTCGCATCCTGATCACGGTAAAAAAAAGCCAGATAGATCAGACTACCCAAGACTACAGTTACAATAAGGGAGATCACCAATACCAGATATAATGCGGCCGCTTTGAGCATAATTCCTGGAATTAAGGCGCAACAGCTTGAGGCTGGTTATCCTTCTTTTTAAACCATTTATTGATCTGATCGCCGATCAATTTACCAGTTTTTCGGAAAATATTATTGCCCTGATAGGCCTCTTTTGAAATTTCCTGACCTTGGTCAAAATATTGATAACTGCTGCTATCTTTCGATCGGTTTTCGATAGCACCATGTAATTTTCCATCCTTTAGATAGCCCCGCTGGATCCATTCTCCTTGTTCATTGTAACGTATAAAAGGCCCTTCTTCGATGTTGGCCATCCATTGTGATTCGCTTTTGAGGTTACCATTCGTATACCAATTGCGCCATACACCCTGTTTTAGTCCTTTTACATAGAGGCCCTGTTCGGATAAGTTTTTATTTGAAAAGTACGCTGTAAATTGTCCATTTAATAGCTTGCCCGAGTATCCGCCCATTGTTCTGTGGAGCTGATTGCTCTCATACCAGGTATAAGTCTTATCACTATTCGGTTTTATTTTGATATTTTCTGCGTATAAAATAGCTTTACCGCCATCATCTCCCAGAATGGTGAACCGTCTAAAAATAGCCAGTTCTTTTACCTGTGCCATGCAGGAGAGAGCAGCGAGCCAAAAAAAGAAAATTGGAAGTAATTGTCTAGTTACCATTTTTAAATATCGTCTTGTTTTTGCCATTTACTTTGATTGAGATATGCCCCTGTTGGATGCCTGTCAATTTTATTTCACCCTGTTCGTCACCCACGTTCATCATATATTGCCGGTCCATAATCATGACAATGGCCGTTGGCTTTTTGTCATTTAGATTTTCGATAAAGCCCATATACTGCACATTTATCTGCGGCTCCGGCTGATAATTCTCTACTGGTGGCGCTATGTAATTTTCTGGATTCTGTACAGCCGGTTCAACGGGCAATACCAGAGGGGCTACATTTTTAAGCATTGGATCAGGATAGTTGAGCAAGAGCGCAGTTGTTTTCTTTTGACTATAGAAACTCAGGTCACTGACGTTTTGCGCAAAATTTTTCTGGGCGGTACGTGGAGCCTGATCTTCATCGGAGACAGCAGCGAAAACCCTATAAATAATATAGCCCCAAAGTCCGACCACCAGAGAAAGCAAGATATACGTCATCGCCTTATTCTTCATTGCAGGTCTATTTAGCGCTTGGCAATATGGTTAATTGGCGCGAAGTAAACAATCCCACACTGCCAGCATTCTCGGGCCTGACCCTCCATGTGTAACTGCCCGGTTTGACAGTGAGATTAAGGTGGTCCACAGCTGTGACGGTGTCAATAACAATTTTTTGTATTGCATCAAAATTAGGTGTTGCCACCTGAAGACGGTATTTGTCCGCATCTTCGTGTCTCTCCCAAAAAAAGCTTACAACCTCGTCCTGGGTCGATAAACTATCCATGGGAGCTATCAGGTTAACACTTTTCTTTTCCAGCGGATATTCAATAAATTCCGAACAAGCTACAAAACAGCCTGAAAATAAAAAAAATACGGCTAAAAATCTTTTCATATAACATTAATTAGCTATGTTCTGTAAATCTACATAAAAATCTACATATATAAATTGACAATAGTGAAAATGTATTTATGTGATCTGTGCCACTTTTACCATGTTAGGCGCTGTTTACAAATGTTGGAGAAAAAGTTGCCTCCGGAAATAAAGAAATTATAAAAAAATGCTAAATTAGACCAGTCAATTGAAAAGGACGACGAAAGTTTATATCGTCATATTGTAAGCTCATATATCAACTGAGAAGTATTTTCGTAACAAGATTAGGCAGATTAGATAGTAGCTCCTAAGAGGAGGAGTGGTAATAAACAAACTGCCTAATAAAATGAATAGAATTTGTTAACCTAATTTTATAAATGGCCATGATTTATCGTTATTTAATTTTTTTACTAACAACGTTAGTTTCCCTCCAGGTAGAAGCACAACATTTTTTAGAGAAGTCCTTTAATATAATTTTTCCTAACGGGATCAGCAACCAGGTTTCTTATATCCAGATTCCCGTTAATGTCAAGATGTGGGGATCAATAGAGGTTCAGATTACGGGAGGTTATAACAGTCAGCTAAATCGAGGAGTTCTAACTAAACGCATAGATCTTGTCTATAATGGCAAAGCGACTGAATATCTTAATCAAGAAAGTGAAATAATCGAATCTTCCGAACCTTTGGCATCGTATTGGGCTATCGGAGAATTTGACAAAGAAAATTCCTGGATACCAATCTACCATCTCAATAATAAGGGCAATGAAATCGGGATAAAGATCCGAATGCATTTGGTAAATCCAACGGCGATAGCTCCCTTACAGGCAGGAATAACCGTGTCGTCACCAGTTGAAGGTGCAGGAGGTATTGGTCGGAGCTATCGAAATTTTAATGATGCCCGCATCGGAATAGGCACTACAAGTCCCGAACACAAATTGGATATCGTCGGTACGGCACGGGCGCATAGCATTTTGGTCAATACGCAAAAGACAGCAGATTTTGTATTCGAGCCAGATTATAAGCTTCCAACTTTAGATTCCATCAAAACTTTTGTACAAGAAAATAAACATCTTCCGGGAATACCGAGCGCGAAACAAATGGAAAAAGATGGTATTAATGTCGGTGACTTGCAGATTGATCTATCGCAGAAGATTGAGGAGCTTACTTTGCATGTAATCGAGCTAGATAGTATAAATAAAGAGCAGCAGCGAAAGATTGATGCTTTAGTTAATGCGATAAAAAATAAATAAATTTTCCTATGAACAGATATTTTTCAAGTTTTGTTGGCTTATTGGTTCTGATCTTATTCCACGGATCAGTGGCGAGAGCGCAAGTAGTTACAGTGTCAGGAGACTACATACACAAAATTATTAATTCCTCCACAAATGCAACCTACACCAAATCATTGATTATTCTACATGAAATTTATGATGGTAGCTTGCTGTCCGATAATTATCTGATCGGGACTGTCGCAGCTAGACGGGGAGGCGCTGGAGCTCTAAATCGACTCAATGTCGCTAACATAAACAGTTCATCATCTTATAATACTACTTATTCCAATTTAGTTTCTAATGACGAGGGCGCTTATAGCTGGCGATTAAAAACCTGTAAATACAACGGTAAAAAATATGTCGCTTTAGATGTACCCTATGCAGGAGCTCAACATGCAAATGGTTTCCAATTTGTCGGATGGGTGAAATCGTCTGGGGTTAGTCTTGAATTTGTTCCCTATGACAAGAATGGTGTACCGCAGAACACAGATATTCTAACTGATATTGCAGATTACACGCCCAGTAGACAGATCACCAACTATGTTTCACGCTTCAATATTATGGGGAGAGTCGGTATAGGTACTGCTAATCCGCAAGCGGATCTTGCTGTAGAAGGAAATATTTTAGCCAAACAGATTAAGGTCAAGACCGACATTACGATTCCGGATTATGTTTTCGAACCGGATTATAACCTTAGCTCGTTGCAAGAGGTAGAAAAGTACGTAAAAGCGAATAAACATCTTCCTGAAATTCCATCTGCTCAGAAAATAGGGGAAGAGGGATTAAATCTGGCAGAGATGAATCTTTTGTTGTTAAAGAAGGTTGAAGAACTGACTTTGCACCTTATTGAAAAAGATAAAGTGATTAAAGAGGTAGTTGGTCGACTTGAGAAATTAGAATCTAAATAAGTTATGTATATAAAGAATAAGATAGTCACCCGTATTTGTGGCATTGCGTTTTCAATATTATTTTGTGTTAGCGCCTCCGCGCAGAATAATACCTTCCCCGCAAGTGGAAATGTCGGCATTGGAACAGCTAATCCGGCAAAGACCTTGGATGTAATAGGAACAGTTAAGGGAAATGAATTCAATTTTCCAGCCGTACAATATAATTTCACCAGTTCTCCACGCACGCAGTTGAGTCCTATGAGCATTAAATTGTTTGATGATTACAATACCAATCGTCCGGGCGTAGCGAGCGCAGGTAATAACAGTTATGGTACGCTATTAGCGATCTATGGTCGGGCCTCTCATTGGCAGACAGACCTCTATTTTGGGGCTAGTGACAGAAAGATGTATTTTAGGACAAGTGCATATGCGAATAATAATAGCGAAAACGGTATTGGGCAGTTTAACAATTGGCGTACGATACTTGATTCACATAGTGATGTAAAATCAACGGGAAAATTAATTCTATCAGGCTCGGGCAATCATATTATTTCAAATGGGAATCTAGGTATAGGGACTGATGTGCCTAAGGAAAAGCTATCTGTCAATGGCAAGATACGGGCACATGAAGTGAAAGTGGAAACTGACAATTGGCCTGATTATGTATTGAAGGAAGATTACCAATTACTGTCTCTGACCGAAACCGAAAAATTTATCAAACAGAACGGCCATCTTCCAGATGTCCCTAAAGCAGCCGATGCGGAAGCAAATGGGATATCATTGGGGGAGATGAATAAGATTCTTTTGAAAAAGATTGAGGAAATGACTTTGCAGATGATCCAGTTGAATAAGATTCTTGCTAAACAAGGGGAGGAAATCGAATCATTAAAAACGAAAAAATAATGCAATTTTACATTCCATGGTTTAATCAATTTTTGTATTGAACAAACTTTTTTATTAGAACCTTTTTTTATGAAGAGTATACAAACAACTTTATATTTTACATATAGATTTTTTGCTGTCATTATACTGATAATCCTTTTTATTGGGATGGGGTATGGGCAAATGGAAAACCAGTCACCGATAAAAATTGATATTATTCCGCCATCTCCCAATGCGTTGGCACTAGGGAAATATGGTGAGATTCCTGTCAATCATTATACGGGAGTCCCAAGCATCAATATTCCCTTATTTACTGTTGGTAGCCATAAATCAAGTTTACCAGTATCTCTGAGTTATCATGCTGGGGGCTTTCGTGTCACCGAAAATGCATCGTGGGTTGGACTTGGATGGAGTTTGAATGCAGGCGGTGTTATCACCCGTACAGTTAGAGGTATGCCGGATGAAAAAGAGACAGATTTGCACCGCGGATTCAACCTAACTAGGGGGCAGGTGAAATCCTATTATACAAATGCAATGAATGCACAACAACAGCTTCTGTTTTTAACTGGTTTGGCTGATGGTATGTTAGATGGTGAACCTGATGAGTATTTTTTCAACTTTAATGGAAAGTCGGGCCGGTTTGTCTTTGACGATAATGGAACTCCGTTGATAATACCTGCACAGAACATAAAAATAAGTCTGATAAACAATGACATAAATCAAGGGTTTGAAGTGATTGATGAAATGGGTACAATCTATACTTTTGATGCAAATGAAATGACTGTGAGTACCGATGCGTGTGAACTTATTGCTAATCCCTCTTTCTCTTCAAGCTGGTTCATGACCTCAATTAGACCTCTTGTAGGTGATACGATCTATCTTAGTTACGACTCTGGATTGACCTACCAGAATCTGCTTCCGAGTGAGAGTATTTATACTCTAGAATATGGAGGCAATGGTTGTTCAATAATTAACTTGAGAGACTGCGCCAAAGAGAGTAAGATTATGACAAAACGGCTCAGTCAGATCAATTGGACTGGCGGAAAGATAATATTTAAAGCTAATACCAAACGTACAGACCTCTTTGGACAGACTGATGAATACCGATTGGATGGGATCGAAGTGTTGGGAAAACAGTTGATAAAAAAGATCAATTTCATTTATGAGGAAAACGGTACTCAAAGACTGGTTCTGAGTAAAATTTCAGAAATCGATCTGAATAATCCCACAGCTACCAAGGACCACGTTTTTTCATATAATCGTTCATACAGTTTACCGCCTGTAACGTCTAAAGCACAGGACCATTGGGGATTTTACAATAGTAATTCGGGGGTTACTTTAGTTCCTAAGGATGTTTTGGCGAGCATCAATGGTCCTAGAGTTTTGAGTGGAGCGGATCGTTCACCAGATGCTGGTAGGACCCAAGCCGGCATCTTAACTCAGATAAAGTATCCCACCGGAGGTACTGTTAACTTTAGCTATGAGCTCAACGACTATGGTTATATCAATCGAAATGCTGTACAAGAATATGAAAGAATTGCAGCTTCGGTTAATTTGGATGTGAATTCCGAAAATCAGTATGCTTATGATTCATTTGCTATTGATACTACTCAAGTAGTATCATTTTACTCTGCGGTTAATGTATCACCAGATGGAATAGATGAAGTGCATTATAATGAAAGTGTGTATGTGAAAGATTCCAACGGTAAGATAATCTATTCATCTATTGGAAAGATCGACAATACGGAAATTGAACTTAAGCCGGGTGTTTATGAAGTTTATGCTACCCATGAAAACCCTACGACGCGAACAAGTATTACTATTTGGTATCAAAAGAGTACCGGTGTTATGATTAAAGCCTTTCCGACAGGAGGACTACGGATAAAAAAAATAGTTCAGCAAGAAGGCAATAACATTATCGGTACGGATGAATATCTATATAGGATGGAAAATGAACCAGATCGTTCATCAGGAACTTTTGTCGGTAAACCCATATACAGTTATCGATATACGACTCAAGCGACCGGAGGTGGTGGCTGTAGCCATTATGTACGGACTTCGATGGCCCAAACATTGGGAAGTACAAAGGGAGGGCACGTTGGTTACAGGTTTGTCAGAAACATTAAGAATGGTGAAGCAATTACTGACTATACGTTCACGTCTTTTTTCGACTATCCTGAATCTGCTTCTGGATTCCCTTTTGCTTCCCAACCATCAAGTGACTACAATCGAGGACTTCCCTTATCTATTGTCCAGAGAAAAAAAGTAGGCGATCAGATTCGGAATGTTCACGCGGAGTATAATAAATATATCTCAAAGGTGGAAGGGTATAAGCAGTTTGTGGGGCTTAAGGTTGGATATAGTAAACGGTTCAACCCTGTTCAGCTCAATGATCTTGCTGTAGCTCCTCTAATTGATGTATCAGAATGGGTGGTGAAAGACTCGAATACGACAATTAGTTATGATTTAATGGGTAATGAAACTGCAAAAATAGCTACAAAATACTATTATGATAATCCCAGACATCTACAGCAGACTAGAGTTGAGAAGGGCGATAGTAAGGGGTTAAAATATGCTGAGTTTACTTTTTACCCAGATGACTATAGTAATGGAAATACTTCTATTAACGCTATGAAATCAAACCATGCTGTGGCGCTTCCGATAGAACAGGTTTTTGCAAGGAAAAATGGAAATCAACTGAATGTGACATCAGCTAACCTGTTTGAATATGATCTATCAGGAAAAGGCATGCTGGAGAAATATTATGTTGCCAAAATAGATAATCCTGTTTTGGGAATAGCCTTTAAATTCAGTAACCGGCTCTTAGGTACCGTTCCTCCTACAGGGACATTGTCAAATTATCAACCCGATAATAGGTATGAACTGTCATCACAGGTTTCACTTTATGATAGTTATGGCAACCCGCGGGAAGTGAAAAAGAAGTTGGAGGCAAGTTCAGTCTATCTTTGGGGCTACAGTGGTCAGTATCCTATTGTGGAAATTAAGAATGCAACGTACGCTGAGGTTGCCTTAGTACTCACCCAAGCAACAATAGATAACCTAAACGTATCCACGCACAGCGAAGCAACAATGGAAACATTGATCAAGAATGCTTCGGACAAGTTGCGTACCAGTCTTCCCCAAACCATGGTAACCAGCTATACCTACAAACCACTTGTAGGCATGACGAGCAAAACCGATGCGCGGGGAGTAAAAGAGACCTATAAATATGATGGTATGCAGCGCCTGCAGGCAATCCTTGATCAGGTGGGCCATGTTACCAAAGCGATTGACTATCATTATCGTCCCAACTAAGCCAGCCCAATTATGAAAAAGCATATTTTAACGATATTAACTCTGGCCGCTGTAGGTATTGTATACGGGCAGCGTATACCCCAGGATACCATTCTTAGTGCCTATACCAACCAGACGAGTATCCGTGCACTGAACAGTATCACCCTAAAGAACGGGTTTTATATCCCGGCACCTGCCGCAGGCAGGAGTGTTACGATCAGCATCGGCGGTTTCCAGACACTGGTGAGCAGGCCCTCAGCTGGTCAGAATTACATATTGACCCGGACGTTTCGTAGTCCGGGAGTAACACTGGCAACATTGAACGCGCAGCGCACAATCGGTGACGAGAACCAGACGATCCAGTATTTTGATGGACTGGGGCGCCCGAGCCAGACGGTGCAGCTGATGGCCAGTCCGAACTATAGGGACATCGTGCAGCATATCGAATACGACGGGTTCGGAAGGGAGAGTATCAAATATCTTCCCCATGTGAAGGATACGGTGAAGAACGGGAGTTTTTACGCGGTGGCCAAATCGGACCAGTTGGCCTATTATAAGTCTACGAATACCTGGGATCCTGCTGTGGTAAAAACACCGAACCCATATTCGGTAACGGTATTTGAGAACAGTCCCTTGAACCGGGTGAAGGAGCAGGGTGCACCGGGTGCTGCATGGCAACCATTGCCAGCAGCGGGCACAGGCCATACGGTAAAGACAGATTATGGTACGAACACCGCTACGGGACTTGATGTGGTTAAGTTATGGACGGTAACGGCCACCGGAGCCAGCGGTACCACGAATTATGCGGCAGGAAGACTTTACCGGACGACAGTAAGGGACGAGAATACGGTCAATACCACCTCGCGCGCCGGCTCTGTTGACGAATATAAAGATTTTGAAGACCGTGTGGTGCTCAAGCGGGTGTGGGAGAATGAAACCAAGGCGCTGAATACCTATTATGTCTATGATGACTTCGGTGACCTTCGGTATGTGATCCCACCGGCAGTCACGGTGACAAGCTTCGGCGAGGGGACCACAGATGCCAATTATGCAAGTTTTGCCAATTATGTCTACGGCTATAAGTATGATGGCCGGCGCCGTCTTGTGGAGAAAAAGATCCCTGGCAAAGGCTGGGAATACTTGGTGTATAACAAGAATGATCAGGTGGTGCTGACCCAGGATGCAAACCAGCGTGTCCGCAAGGAATGGACATATACCCGCTACGATGCTTTTGGCCGTGTCACTTCCTCAGGTCTTTACACCAATACTGCGAAGGTGACACGAACGGATGTGAGCGGTCTTGTAGATGCTGCGACGGGTCCATTGTGGGAAACGCGTACAGGAGCTGACTACCCAGCACCAGCGACGACTTTTCCACTGGCCGGTACTGATATTACCATCATGCCACATGTGGTCAATTACTACGATGACTATACCTTTACCGATGCTGCGACACTTCCGGCAAGTGCGATCACAAAGAGCACGATGATCAAATCGCTGCAGACGGGCAGTAAGGTCTTTCGTACAGATGGCACGCAGCCCCTGTTGACGGTGATGTACTATGACAACTATGGCCGTGTGATCCAGACGGCTTCCAAGAACCAGCTGGGCGGAACGGACTATGTGACCAACAATTATCTATTTAGCGGTGAACTGAAGACGAGCCTGCGTGAGCATAAGGCTTCGGCAACGGCAGCAGTAGTCAAGATCCTGACGACCAATGAATATGACCATGTAGGGAGGTTGATTGAGACCAAAAAGAGGATGGGCGAACTGGCCGAGGTCTCCCAGAGTAAACTTTCGTATAATGAGATCGGCCAGCTCAAACAGAAGAATCTGCACAACACGGGCAGCACTGCTGCGCAGGAGATTGTCTACGGCTACAACGAGCGGGGCTGGCTGAAGTCACTGAACAATCCGGCAGCAGTAGGAGCCAAGCGCGTGTTTGGCATGGAGTTGAGCTATGGGGACAAGGCCGATACCTATAATGGGAATCTAGGTACGATGAAGTGGAACACACAGGTCAGCTCTGGTATGACAATGCAGCCTGTGCAGACTTATACGTATTACTACGACAAGCTCAACCGGTTGAAAAAGGGCGTGTATAATAACGTCGCGGCCAATAAAACTAATTTTTACGACGAGGAACTGGCCTATGATGTAATGGGTAATATTGATACCTTGCGCCGGCGGAACGGCACGGGTACAGGCTGGTACAACCATTTTAAATACACTTATTCAGGTAACAAGCTGACCAAGGTTACCGATGCGGGTACTGCAGCCAGAACGAATAACTTTACGTATGATGTGAATGGCAATAGTATTACAAATTCACGTTTGGCAATCACCAAAATTGATTATAATTACTTAAATTTACCTATCAAGCTGGTCAAAGGCACTGAAAATCTTATCTATAGTTACGATGCATTGGGCAAGAAACTGACAAAAACATTGGGATCTGCTGTCACGCAGTACGTTGACGGTATCCAGTATGAGAATGGTGTACTGAAGTTTATCCAGACCGAGGAGGGCAGGATCCTTCCGAATGGCAGTTCTTACATTTATGAATACTTTTTAAAGGATCACCTGGGCAATACACGTGCCGTGGTAGATCATAGTGGGGGGATCAAGCAGATCCAGGATTACTATCCATTTGGTATGGAGATGAACCAGGGCAATGCGTTGAACACGGCCTCGAATCTATACAAGTACAATGGTAAGGAGAAACAGGTGGAGCTGGGGCTGGATCAGCTGGATTACGGGGCTAGATTTTACGATGCAGAGATCGGGCGCTGGAACGTGGTGGATCCAAAGGCTGAAAAATACAAAAGATGGTCTCCTTACAATTATGTTCTTAATAATCCGATTATAAATATTGATCCGAAAGGAGATACGGTACGAGTTACAATTACATCGAATGAGATAGGTAAAGATTATATAAGGATAGTCGCTCCAGAATCTTTTGGGCTTGATTATAATCAAGAAGTTAATTTATATCAAATGACAATTGCTGATGATGTTTCATCTGCTGTTTCTGAATATTCGGTAACTCGCGATTCACCAAAAGCTGTGCAAGATCCAGAGGGAAGTTTTGCTGGTAATGATAAAAATGCCTATCGAGTCGACAATTTGGCATTTGAACCAAAAAATAGTGTCGGCGAATACCAAGGAGTAATGAGGACAGATGGTAAAGCTGGGGGACGGCTTGAGCTAAGAGATCGAAATAATAAGAATAATGATAAGGTAGATGGTAGGCGTAATATCCAAGTTCATGTTGGAGGGACATATACGAATTCGGAAGGGCGACGTGGAGTTGTAGGATCTCTTGGATGTTGTACTTTGTCTGGCGCCGATAAAGGGAATAAAGGGAGGGACCGATTTGTTTCGGATGTTAATGAAAGAGTAAAAAATAATTCTGAAGCGAATAAAAGTAATATTATACTTATAAGATATATCAAACGAGATGAAAAGCCTGATTTTAATAAGTAGTTTTTTGATTTTGCTTTGGCAAAATCAAAAAGAAGTGTATTTGCTAAAAGATGCAGATGGGCATATCGGCATTGAGTATAATAAAATTGATAAAGATGTTAATATAATAATAAGCGACAAGCTGATAAAGGATAATTCAGATAGGAAAGCTATAAAAATGTATATAGCATCCTTTTTTATTAAAGATAATGGTGATATTGAACAGGACTTTAGGAGGCTATTTAAAATATCAATGTCTGAATTTGCTAAAAATCATCAACGGGATATTTGTAAAGTAATTTATTATTTAGAACACATTGATCATGGTAATTTACCAGAAATATATGGTTTGGAAGCTTATAAGTTATTTGAAATTTCGGATTTGAAACCAGAAATATCTAAAATAGAACAATGCCTAAATAAAGGGAAAATTCTTAAAATCATATACGAGAGTGAAGAAGATTCTTTACCACTTAAAACACCGAAAAGAATAAAGAAATAATTTCGGAGCCCGTAATTTTAGTAAACAACTAGATATGGTGCTAGGTTCTATGATGCCGAGATCGGTAGATGGAATGTGGTGGATCCGTTGGCGGAGAAGTTTTTAGATTTCACACCATATAATTATGTGATGAATAATCCTATTGCTTTTATTGATCCACCGGGAATGGCAGCTGAATATAATTGGAAAACAGGGAAATACATGGATAATGGGCGGGAGGTGCCGGTGATAAAACGAATGGTGGTATAGTTGCTAGAAATAGATCTTTTAAAGAAGGCGATGGAGTTTTTGAATTATTTGGTCATGGCAATTTTCAAGGAATAGAATATTATGATTCAAAAGGTAATAAACATAAGGCGAAGGACGCTGCTGCAGTGAGTAAAATGTTGATGGAAAAAAGTCCGCGATGGAAAGATGCAATGCAAAGAGGTCAAAAAGTTGTTTTGATTATGTACGCTTGCAACGCCGGATCAACAGAATTTCTGTATAACGGTGAATTACTGCCAAATCTTGAACCTATTGCGATGAAAATGTCAAAATCAAAATTATTTAAAAATGTTACAATTCTTGCAGCAGATGGGTACGCTATATTTGGTAATCCAAATGGGAAATCGGAGTTTTTGGGTATAGGAAACCATAGAGGTGATGGCGGATTCATAAAATTTGAAAATGGAAAAATGACATCAAAACAACAACGCGCATATATTTCTCCAGGAGTTACTAAAAATTTACCTAAAGATAAAATAGAATGAAATTGATTTTAATAATTTTGGGGCTGACACTCTTTTTCGGCTGTCAGAATGATAAGGAGAGAGTATCAATAGATCCTCATCCTGAAGAAATCGAATTGAGTAAGAAAGAATCTGATTCATTATGGCAAAAAGCTTTGAATGCAGGGGACTTTGATGCTTACGAAAAAATTTCTGAGAATTATTTAGATACTTATCGATTTTACGACTTATATTATTATTCACTGATTATGGCGAATAAATATCAATGTCCTAAAGCATATGAACATCTTTATTATATTTTACATGAGTCTATAACAATAAATGGTGTAAAGATGAAAAGCAATGATGAAATAACCAATAATATGGCTAAATTTTATCTTATGAAATCAGTAGAATTAGGTAACCAAGATGCTGAGTCTTTTAGTAGGGAAATTTTTGGCGATAGTATTCCTCCCTTGGAATCGGGTTATTTTCTAAGAAAAATTGAGGATGAATATAGAAAGCTGGAAAGGATGCCATAAACATTCATTTGGATTACGGGGCGAGGTTTTATGATGCGGAGATAGGTAGATGGAATGTAGTGGATCCGCTGGCGGAGCAGATGCGGAGACATTCCCCATATAACTACGCCTTTGATAACCCTATTCGTTTTGTTGATCCAGATGGTATGGGGCCGTTAGATATTCACATAAGGATAAGTGCAAAGGCTGTAGGCAATAGCGAAATTCGCATCATTGGTTCAGAGAATGTAAAAGGAGCTCCAGCTAGAATGGAGGTTGCGACTTATACCATGACGGTTACAGATGATGCAACAAATACAACTTCAACTTATGAGGTTTCGAGAGATGCTCCAATTTTGAATAGTGGGAGTCCTGGTGATGCTACACAAGGGTTTAATGTCAATAATGCTGCTTTTGAACCTAAAAATGGCACTTCAACTTATCAAGGGGTTGTAGATAATGATTATCCAAGAGGAACAGGGTTGACAGCAGTCGCTTTGAGAAATGATAAAGGCGGAACAGGGTTAGACGCTCTGGCAATGCCAGGTAGTGATAGAAAAAATCCAGAAGTAGCAAACGGTGTATCAATTCACGTAGGTGGTGTTTTTGAAAACCCAGCGAGTTCAACAGGGTTTTCAAGAGCTGGATCTAAAGGATGTTTTCCGGTCGTAGGAGGAGGAAAAGAAATCAAGAATTTTGCTGAGGATATATCAAATAGAACAAAAGCAAATATTGACGCGGGGACTGGAACAAAAATTAATGTAACTGTTGAAAAAAGAGAAGAAGTTGAGAAAACTTTCAAAGTAAATTAATATGGCAAAGTATAAATCGCGAGGTATAATTTTAGTGTTTCTAATTGGTGTTTTGTTTTGTTCTTCGATACCTAATCAAGTTTCCAAAAAAATCAGATTAGTTGGTAAATGGTGTGGAAAAACAGATGATATTTCTATTATCATGATATTTAAACGAGATTCTGGTTTTATAGAATATCTTCCCTATAATAAGAAAGTTTCTTTTATGTATAAAATTGAGAAAGATTCTATTCTATCCATATCAAACGGTCTTAATAAATCCTTACATGTCATTGAATTTTTGTCTAAAGATAAATTTATGTTATTGCCATATCCTAAAAATTTAAATTCAGAAATTATCGACTTAATTGATCAGGTTGAATTTGTTAGAGAAAATTGTGATAAGAAATAGATTACAGGGCAAAAAATGAATAGAAATATCATAACCAGTACGATTACGGGGCGAGATTCTATGATGCTGAAATAGGAAGATGGAATGTGGTGGATCCGCTGGCGGAGAAGTATTTCTCAACTTCTAACTACGCCTATGTAGTAAACTCTCCGATAAATGCAATTGATCCCGATGGGAAACAAATTATTTTTAGATTATGGTATGGTAGTGACGAAGAGAAAAAATATTTAGATCTCACGTACAAAAATGGAGCTTTTTACTTTCAAGGAGGATTGAAATATGACTCAAGCAAAGGCTCTATTAATAAAACGTTAGATCAATTAGGGAATATTTTTGCAGATATTGAAAAATCTGGAAATAAAGAAGTAATTGGTCAGCTAAAAGCTTTGGAAACTTCTAAAAATAAACATGTAATGAGTGAAGGTCAGGATGATGGAGCTGGGAAATTTAGCTACGTGCAACCAAATGTAAACTCGTCCGCAAAGGAAGGATTATCCACTGGTACGATGTCCGTATTTAATTTTAACGATAAAGATCCAAGTTATGTAAAAACACCGCTAACGGTTTTTACTCATGAAATGCGTCATATGTACGATTATGAGATTGGTAATATGAAGGACGATTCAAATGTGGGCAATGCAAGAAACCCTATAGAAATTAGAGCTATTTATAATGAAAATATTATTCGAAAAATATATAATTTACCCTTAAGAGATTCATATGGGAAAGAAAAAGTAAATCCAAACCTTTTGAAGAATCCACCAAACTTAATCTACAAATTTAATAACAAAACAAAATGATCAGGATTATAGTGACCTTATGCTTTATGGCGAATCTGCTTTCTTGTAAAAATGGACAGACACAGGGAACTGCCAGTCCTAGAGCAGAAAAGAAGGAGGATATAAGTGTAAAAACAGTAAAGAGTATTGAGAAGAAATCTGGCAGGAAAATTAGTATTCAGGACTATGTATTGAGTCAGGACAATGATATGTTCTTTGAAGGAATCGCTACAATTGTAGTCTTTGGAAGAACTACAAATGGAAAATTATTTAAAGGGCCAGTCATGTGGTTTAGAAATTTCTTTAATGATAAGGCAGGGGATGGAGAAAAGTTTAATAGTTTCTTTAAGGATATTCTAACTAGACCACAAGAGGAAGATGCTGTCAAAAGAATAGTGGGACGAGAAGGTGTTTACCAGCAAGACAAAGTGATTCTTTTAGATAGCATTAAATCTATTGACTTTTTAATACAGAAATTTCTGGATCGAACCAGTAGTCAAAAAAGAATGAAAATCAAATCTAATTATTTGACATCGGTAAATGCAAAGTATTCTATAGCTTACCTTTTTTATCTAAAGGGATATATTATGATTGAAGATGATTATGAACCCGGTATCTTTTTTATTCCACTTGGGCAATTATATTAATAGGCCAATATTACTTTAGTAACTCATGGCCAGGCATAATTATATTTCGAAGGACATTAATACAATTTGTAGAATGATGTATTTCACTAGATTTCTTATATAATGCAGGGTTATTTGTCAAAGGTCGTTTACACAATTTTATTTAAAATGTAGTAGAGCTATCTGTTCTTATACAACAACGCTCAATCTGATAAGATTGGGCGTTGTTGTTTTTATTTGTTTATGAATCGGAATTACATGCTGATGCAGTTAATGCTAAAAAACACTTAACCATAGCAATAATGTTTTATTTTATTGTGTTTTTGATTGTTAATTTAATAAAGAAATAATTTTGAATTTTTCTCAAAAGAGTTTATTTTTGTTATCATAGGCTTGTTTTACAGAGGGTTTGTAAAAGCTTATTTTGACTACCATCATATTAACTTAAGTTCGTATACCGTATGATATTCAGATATCTATTCACCCTATTGGGGATTTTAGGCTTCTTTCAGGTAGAAGCACAACATTTTTTGGAGAAGTCCTTTAATATTAAATTTACGGATGGAGCAGCCAATCAAGTTTCTTATCTGCAGTTTCCAATCAATGTGCGGATGTGGGGGACGATTGAGATCCAACTTACAGGAGGTTATAATAATCAGCTGAATAGGGGAGTACTTACCAAAAGAATTGATATTGTTTACAATGGTTCTGCTAGTAGCTACCTCAGTCAGGAAAGTGAGATTACACAAAGTTCTGAACCATTATCTTCGTATTGGTCGATCGGAGATTTTGATAAGGACAATTCTCGTATACCGATCTACCATCTTAATAGCAGGGGAAATGAGATCAATGTCAAAGTGAAGATACAGTTAATTCAAACGGCATCGGTAACTAGTTTGACGTCTGGATTGTCGTTGTCTGAACCAATTGAAGGTGCAGGAGGTATTGGTCGGAGCTATCGAAATTTTAATGATGCCCGCATCGGAATAGGCACTACAAGTCCCGAACACAAATTGGATATCGTCGGTACGGCACGGGCGCATAGCATTTTGGTCAATACGCAAAAGACAGCAGATTTTGTATTCGAGCCAGATTATAAGCTTCCAACTTTAGATTCCATCAAAACTTTTGTACAAGAAAATAAACATCTTCCGGGAATACCGAGCGCGAAACAAATGGAAAAAGATGGTATTAATGTCGGTGACTTGCAGATTGATCTATTGCAGAAGATTGAGGAGCTTACTTTGCATGTAATCGAGCTTGATAGGATAAATAAAGAGCAGCAACGAATGATTGATACTTTAGTTAATGCGATAAAAAATAAATAAATATTCCTATGAATCGTTTTTTTTCAATTTTTGCTGGCTTATTGGTTCTGATCTTATTCCACGGATCGGTGGCAAACGGTCAAGTAGTCACATTATCAGGTGATTATATTCACAAGGTTATTAATTCCTCTACAAATGCAACCTATACAAAATCATTGATTATCCTGCATGAAATCTATGATGGGACTTTACTTCCAGATAACTATCTGATCGGGACTGTCGCAGCCCGGCGTGGTGGCACTGGTGCTTTTAATCGCCTCAATGTTGCTAACGTAAACAGTTCTTCATCTTATAATGCTACTTTCTCCAATTTAGTTTCTAATGACGAAGCCACGTACAGCTGGCGATTGAAGACCTGTAGGTACAATGGTAAAAAATATATTGCATTGGATGTGCCCTATGCAGGAGGCCAACATTCAAATGGTTTCCAGTTTATCGGATGGGCGAAATCGTCTGGAGTAAGTCTTGAATTTGTTCCCTATGACAAGAATGGTGTACCCCAGAATACAGATATTTTGACTGAGATCGCAGATTACATCCCAAGTAGGCAGATCACCAACTATGTTTCACGCTTCAATATTATGGGGAGAGTCGGTATAGGTACTGCCAATCCACAAGCCGATTTGGCCGTAGAAGGTAACATTCTAGCAAAACAAATTAAAGTCAAGACCGATATTTCAGTTCCTGATTATGTGTTTGAACCGGACTATAATCTTAAATCATTGCAAGAACTAGAGGAGTATGTCAAGATTAATAAGCATCTTCCGGAGATGCCCTCTGCAAATGAAATAGGGAAAAAAGGTCTCGACGTGGCCGAAATGAATCTGCTTCTATTGAAAAAGATTGAAGAATTGACTTTACATCTAATTGAAAAGGATAAGACAATAAAGGAAATTGCAGACAGGCTTGTAAAATTAGAATCTAAATAACACCGTCGTGATATGATAAAAGAATTGAAACTTTTAGCTTTTTTATGGATATTTTTAATATTGAATGTAGCAGACACGTATCCGCAACAGACTAACTTCGAAAATGAGCTTATAATCCCTCCATCTCCAAATGCTACAGCAATTTCTAAATATGGGGCTATTCCTATTGGTGGTGCCACAGGGATACCATCGATCAATGTGCCAATTTACAGTTGGTCAAACACAAATTTTCCTGAAGGTATAGATGTTTCTCTTAATTACTTTGCTGGGGGGCTGCAAGTTGATCAGATTTCTTCAAACATTGGAATGGGCTGGTCTTTACAGGCTGGTGGAGTTATTTCTAGAGTTATGCGTGGTATTCCAGATGAAACTGAATCTAGTGGGGCAATGTACCATACGGGAACTGCAAATAAATTGCCTGTTAGCGAGCAAGAAGGTAACGGGCCATTAGGTTATGCGCCAAACGATTGGTATTTTAGAAAAATTGCTGCCAATAGCTTAGATGGTCAATTTGATTTATTCAACTATAGTTTTTTAAATCACTCTGGTCAATTTATCTTGGGAAAGAATAACGACGTATTGATTTTGGACAAATCTCATTTAAAGGTAGAAAAAACTTTTGGGACGCTTTATGGCGTAAGGAGGATTATAAAATTCAAAATTACTGATGAGAAAGGATTTATTTATGAATTTAATGATTATGAAGTTACCAAGTCCAATGCCGTTGGTATTCCGCCCCCACATACGTCATCTTGGTACCTATCGAAAATCATTGACCCTACGGGCGTTCAAATTATCACTTTTGAATACGAGGATACGTTTGATGCTGAAATAAATTTTTCGTCGAGTTCATATGAATCTTTTCCTGTGACTATTCGGTATGTAGGAGGAAACATGTCTAATGGGAAGTTCGAGTCAAGGGGAGGAATGAGTGCTCAAACGGTCAATGGAAAGCGTATTAAGAATATTTTGCTGCCAAATGGTGTTAATATTAATTTTAGCTACAGCAATTCAACAAGGGAGGATTTACCTACTTTGTCGAATAATGGTCTTCTTCAAAGAATAGTCGTCAAAACAGCAATGGACTCTCTGGGATACCTGCTTAAACATGATTTTTCAATAGGGAAAAATGATGTCACAGGAAAAGGACGTGCTACATTGAAGGAGGTTCAAAAATTTGGCGCGAGTGGGACAAAGAATGGCATGCCATATAAATTTGAGTATTACCAACCCGAATTCTTTCCACCGTTGATGAGTAACAGAAAAGATCACTGGGGATTTGCCAATTCAAATCCAGGAATACTTATTCCAGAAGAATATGTATTGGCTTCGGGGGGTGGGGCCTATGCTCCCTATAGAAAACTTACTGGTGGAAAAAGAAAGACTGATCCAGAGACCGTTAAATACGGATCACTCTCTAAAATTTCTTATCCTACTGGTGGTTTTACGGTATTTGAGTTTGAATCTAATACATCCAATGATCCTTGGTTAGATAAGACTGTAGTTACGTCTATAAGTGATCCCTATAAAGATATTTCAGAAAATTTTGGTGTTAACTCTAATTCAGGAGGTGGTTTTTCATTTATCTTTAAGGGATCAGGTAATTCTGTAAATTTTACCGTTAAAGCGAATCCATGGTTTGGTGCATGTCCATCATCTAGTGGATGTGGGTTACTTTTTGAGCTAACTAATTCCAATGGTGGAGTAATGGCAAGTAGTTTTCTTTCCTATCCTTCTAACACTGCTAACACACAGACCGTCTCTTTTGGGGTAAATGGTTTAACGTTAGGCCAAACATATCATTTTAGGGTTACGGTGCAGGGTGGAATAACAGGTTATTATGACTATGTTCAAGTTTTAAGGCGTGAACTCAATCCTCCAGGGACAGTGCAAGAAATAATTTTTGGGGAGGTAGAACGATTTGTTGGCGGACTGAGACTGAAGAAAATGCAGGATTTTTCTAGCACAGGTAATTTGGCTCAAACGAAACAGTTTGATTACACGATGGAAGATGGTATAACCTCTTCAGGTTCATTAGGAGTGAGGCCACGTTACACTTATTTTGTTAAATATGGAGCTATATATGAACAATCCCCATATACCGGACTGAATTCCACTCTTGAGACTGATGATTATATTGTACGCAATAGCTCCTCTATTTTCGAATTTCCTCTGATAAATGGAGTTCCTGTTATTTACAAGAGAATTATTGAAACAACGATAAGTGGTAATGAAACTAAGGGTAAGGCGATAAGACATTATACTTCTTATTCCGATTATCCAATTCAATATCAAATTTCGCCGCCTTTCATCCCAATTGATTTTGCCAAAGATAATTATGGAAATATATTGAAAGAATTTATTTACGATTCAAATGCAATTTTGGTTAAAGAGACATTGAACGAATATAAAATTCTTCAGGATCTGTATACCTCTAATACAGCGAGAAAAGATAATTTTAGGTCGATCGTGATTTCTCCCGCGGTATTTCGTCATCCGAATGTATTTAATCCTGATCCCAATAACCCAACACCGGTAACCGATGTATGGATTTCTACTGCTCAACCGGTTATTTATCATAGGATGTCAGAGTATTTTCCTCGATATCCTTCTATAACCAAGATAATAAAATCTACTACAAAACTTTACAATAACGGAGTGTTGGGGAGTACAAATATTTCTGATTATACTTATAATGAAATTTATAATAATATGAAGTCGGTTAATTCCATAGCTAGCGACGGAAAGGTATTCAAAATTGACTTTAAATACACCTACGACTTTCCCAGTGATCCTATCTCTATCGGCATGCTACAAAAGAATATGTCTAATGTCAAATTGGAAGAGCAATCTACAATCGGGACGATCAAGAAATTAAAAAAGACATGGAAATATAGTCTTTGGGAAAACTCATATTATAAGCTTTCGAAAGAAGCAATCTTGAATGGGGATTCAAGCGATGAGAATAAAATCCAATTTTTGGGATACGATAATGGGTTACTAAAGGAAGTGAAGATTAATTCACAACCGGTAACAGTCTATCTTTGGGGCTACAGTGGTCAGTATCCTATTGTGGAAATTAAGAATGCAACGTACGCTGAGGTTGCCTTAGTACTCACCCAAGCAACAATAGATAACCTAAACGTATCCACGCACAGCGAAGCAACAATGGAAACATTGATCAAGAATGCTTCGGACAAGTTGCGTACCAGTCTTCCCCAAACCATGGTAACCAGCTATACCTACAAACCACTTGTAGGCATGACGAGCAAAACCGATGCGCGGGGAGTAAAAGAGACCTATAAATATGATGGTATGCAGCGCCTGCAGGCAATCCTTGATCAGGTGGGCCATGTTACCAAAGCGATTGACTATCATTATCGTCCCAACTAAGCCAGCCCAATTATGAAAAAGCATATTTTAACGATATTAACTCTGGCCGCTGTAGGTATTGTATACGGGCAGCGTATACCCCAGGATACCATTCTTAGTGCCTATACCAACCAGACGAGTATCCGTGCACTGAACAGTATCACCCTAAAGAACGGGTTTTATATCCCGGCACCTGCCGCAGGCAGGAGTGTTACGATCAGCATCGGCGGTTTCCAGACACTGGTGAGCAGGCCCTCAGCTGGTCAGAATTACATATTGACCCGGACGTTTCGTAGTCCGGGAGTAACACTGGCAACATTGAACGCGCAGCGCACAATCGGTGACGAGAACCAGACGATCCAGTATTTTGATGGACTGGGGCGCCCGAGCCAGACGGTGCAGCTGATGGCCAGTCCGAACTATAGGGACATCGTGCAGCATATCGAATACGACGGGTTCGGAAGGGAGAGTATCAAATATCTTCCCCATGTGAAGGATACGGTGAAGAACGGGAGTTTTTACGCGGTGGCCAAATCGGACCAGTTGGCCTATTATAAGTCTACGAATACCTGGGATCCTGCTGTGGTAAAAACACCGAACCCATATTCGGTAACGGTATTTGAGAACAGTCCCTTGAACCGGGTGAAGGAGCAGGGTGCACCGGGTGCTGCATGGCAACCATTGCCAGCAGCGGGCACAGGCCATACGGTAAAGACAGATTATGGTACGAACACCGCTACGGGACTTGATGTGGTTAAGTTATGGACGGTAACGGCCACCGGAGCCAGCGGTACCACGAATTATGCGGCAGGAAGACTTTACCGGACGACAGTAAGGGACGAGAATACGGTCAATACCACCTCGCGCGCCGGCTCTGTTGACGAATATAAAGATTTTGAAGACCGTGTGGTGCTCAAGCGGGTGTGGGAGAATGAAACCAAGGCGCTGAATACCTATTATGTCTATGATGACTTCGGTGACCTTCGGTATGTGATCCCACCGGCAGTCACGGTGACAAGCTTCGGCGAGGGGACCACAGATGCCAATTATGCAAGTTTTGCCAATTATGTCTACGGCTATAAGTATGATGGCCGGCGCCGTCTTGTGGAGAAAAAGATCCCTGGCAAAGGCTGGGAATACTTGGTGTATAACAAGAATGATCAGGTGGTGCTGACCCAGGATGCAAACCAGCGTGTCCGCAAGGAATGGACATATACCCGCTACGATGCTTTTGGCCGTGTCACTTCCTCAGGTCTTTACACCAATACTGCGAAGGTGACACGAACGGATGTGAGCGGTCTTGTAGATGCTGCGACGGGTCCATTGTGGGAAACGCGTACAGGAGCTGACTACCCAGCACCAGCGACGACTTTTCCACTGGCCGGTACTGATATTACCATCATGCCACATGTGGTCAATTACTACGATGACTATACCTTTACCGATGCTGCGACACTTCCGGCAAGTGCGATCACAAAGAGCACGATGATCAAATCGCTGCAGACGGGCAGTAAGGTCTTTCGTACAGATGGCACGCAGCCCCTGTTGACGGTGATGTACTATGACAACTATGGCCGTGTGATCCAGACGGCTTCCAAGAACCAGCTGGGCGGAACGGACTATGTGACCAACAATTATCTATTTAGCGGTGAACTGAAGACGAGCCTGCGTGAGCATAAGGCTTCGGCAACGGCAGCAGTAGTCAAGATCCTGACGACCAATGAATATGACCATGTAGGGAGGTTGATTGAGACCAAAAAGAGGATGGGCGAACTGGCCGAGGTCTCCCAGAGTAAACTTTCGTATAATGAGATCGGCCAGCTCAAACAGAAGAATCTGCACAACACGGGCAGCACTGCTGCGCAGGAGATTGTCTACGGCTACAACGAGCGGGGCTGGCTGAAGTCACTGAACAATCCGGCAGCAGTAGGAGCCAAGCGCGTGTTTGGCATGGAGTTGAGCTATGGGGACAAGGCCGATACCTATAATGGGAATCTAGGTACGATGAAGTGGAACACACAGGTCAGCTCTGGTATGACAATGCAGCCTGTGCAGACTTATACGTATTACTACGACAAGCTCAACCGGTTGAAAAAGGGCGTGTATAATAACGTCGCGGCCAATAAAACTAATTTTTACGACGAGGAACTGGCCTATGATGTAATGGGTAATATTGATACCTTGCGCCGGCGGAACGGCACGGGTACAGGCTGGTACAACCATTTTAAATACACTTATTCAGGTAACAAGCTGACCAAGGTTACCGATGCGGGTACTGCAGCCAGAACGAATAACTTTACGTATGATGTGAATGGCAATAGTATTACAAATTCACGTTTGGCAATCACCAAAATTGATTATAATTACTTAAATTTACCTATCAAGCTGGTCAAAGGCACTGAAAATCTTATCTATAGTTACGATGCATTGGGCAAGAAACTGACAAAAACATTGGGATCTGCTGTCACGCAGTACGTTGACGGTATCCAGTATGAGAATGGTGTACTGAAGTTTATCCAGACCGAGGAGGGCAGGATCCTTCCGAATGGCAGTTCTTACATTTATGAATACTTTTTAAAGGATCACCTGGGCAATACACGTGCCGTGGTAGATCATAGTGGGGGGATCAAGCAGATCCAGGATTACTATCCATTTGGTATGGAGATGAACCAGGGCAATGCGTTGAACACGGCCTCGAATCTATACAAGTACAATGGCAAGGAGAAACAGGTTGAGTTGGGACTGGATCAGCTTGATTACGGGGCAAGGTTCTATGATGCTGAAATTGGAAGATGGAATGTGGTGGATCCGCTGGCGGAGAAATATAGACGGTGGTCCCCTTACAATTATACGATGAACAATCCGATCCGGTTTATAGATCCTGATGGGATGCGAGTGGATGACTATGAAATCTATGATGATGGTAGAGTCGAAGTAACTAGAACTAAAGATAAAACCAATACTTATACATATCACGATGCTGATGGAGGAACTAGAGATCTTGGTACATATAATAAACGTGATATAAAAGATTCGAAAGGAAACACCGTTGAGTTAGTTGATTTATCAACAGTGGATCCAAGCCTGTTACTTATTACTGATAATGCAAAAGCACAAGGTTCAACTTATTTGCAAGAAGATTTTGCTGCGGCGGTGTTAGGAGCGGCAGGTCATTTTACAGCTGATGATTTAAACGGTAAGGCCAGAAATTACGGTGACTATGGCTTACAAACAACACAGTTAACTGACAAAAATGGAAAACATAGTGGACATGGTGGAAAATTAGGTGAATATGCCGATATTAGATATGGAAGTTCTTATCCTTCAATGAGCCAAGCAATTTGGGTAGGGGATAAAAATTATAGTGAATATTTTAGTAACCAGATTGTTAAATCGCTTACTAGTTTGGGATTCAACAATCCTTATTCAATTCTTACTGAGAATTCAAGTGGCAATGGGCCGGCTTTACCAAGAACAAATTTTGTAGCACCTAAAAATGGACAAAATTTCCACCATAAACATCATATGCACATTCAGAAATTAAATAAAAGTAAGTTTAGTTTTAAGTGATAAATAATGAAGAAGATAATATTTATATTTTTATGTCTTTTTGTGTCAAATCAGTTCCTATGCAAAGGACAGGCTGATAAAAAGATAAATGGCATTACACGTCCTCAAATCATATCGAAAAAAATAACTAAGGATGAGTATACCAATTTAATTGCACATAAAATTGACCGCAAATTAGACTCATTGTCAACTATAAAAAAGATAAGAAGTAGATTTGAATTTATCTTGCAAAATAATAAGTCTATTGTTTTGCAAGATAAAGGTAAGGAGGATGATTTAACTTATCGAAAATATAGATATTTGAGCAGTTTGAATAAAACTATATCCTTATTTTCTAAAGATGGTTATGAAAACAATGAATTATTTCTGCTAAATCTACAAAATGGTAATCGTTATAAATTGTTATCAACTCCTTATATAAACAAGAATGGTAAAATGTTTTTTACCTTTAGTAATAATATTGAGATAGATTATCTAAGCAATAAAATTGAATTGTATTTGATTTGTAGCGATAATTCAATTATCAACTTGAAAAGTTTTGATTATGAAGAATCTGCCCCAGTTGAGGTATTTTGGGTAGCAGAGAATGAACTTGCTATTAAGATCCTTAATTATATAGACGGAAATGAGATATTACAGTGTGAGAAGTGGGAAATAAATTTTTAATATTCAACTGGATTACGGGGCAAGGTTTGGACTTGCAAATAAAATCGGCAGTTCTAGTTAAGCAGTTTTTTCAATTTTTTGCTCTTTGTTATTAAATTGCTCGATTGTAAGATTTCCCAATGTGGAGTGACGACGTTCTCGATTATACCAGATTTCTATGTATTCGAATAGTTCTGTTCTCATCTGATCCCTGGTAATCAACTTATTACCGTAAATCTGCTCGGATTTTAGCGTTTTGAAGAAGCTTTCTGCTACTGCATTATCCCAGCAATTACCTTTTCTACTCATACTTCTTGTTATGATTTTATAGGAATCTAACGTGTTACTAAATTTTTCACATGCATATTGTACGCCACGGTCCGAATGAAAAATTAGACCAGGAGACAGTTTACGGTGCTTAATTGCCATTTTCCAAGCTGCCAATGAAGTTTCTTCAGTTTTCATCCCATCACTGATACTCCAACCAATACATTTGCGGTCATATAAATCCAGAATGGTGGTTAGATATAAAAAACCTTCTTTGGTATGGATGTAAGTAATATCAGATACCCAGACTTTTGAAGGCTCTGAAGCTTTGAAATTTCGGTCTAATACATTGTCCATTATTTTATGTGCGTGTTTTGAAT